>Ga0268261_10000098_pt1 | contig 53971 bp, 41 predicted proteins | sample TergutNc150P1_FD_190353 | JGI IMG/M metagenome (GOLD analysis project Ga0268261, IMG submission 190353) | Nasutitermes corniger P1 segment gut microbial community from laboratory colony in Florida, USA - Nc150 P1 (SPAdes) (version 2) | ecosystem: Host-associated > Arthropoda: Insects >... | reverse complement strand
ATCATCGAAAATCTCATACGGGAACCCGGCCGCATCTAGTAGGGAGGTTACCTTATTAATAACGCCGGAGTTAACCAAGTTTTTGTCGGTTACCACTAGGGCTTTGGTGAAGCCACGACCAGCGAGTTCACCAGGGATTTCGTTAATTGAGCCGGGGCCAAAATAAGCGGTTTGGTTCCAAATCATCCGGTGTGCCATTGGTTTCCCTTTCGTTGCCGTGGGGTGCGGAAATTCGCTTCGCTGTGATGAGATAAGTTTGCTTTTACAGGTGCGGCCTACTCTAACCCCTGTTATCAACTTGTTACCTACGCCACTCCGGCGCCAAACTCACTTTAGATGCGCAACCAAAAAGGGTTTGCAGACCTTGGTCACACCGCAGTCACATCGTAGGACCCACTGCGGCAACGGATAACCTTAACGAATTTACGGCCTTTTGGTAAGTCTTGGGGTGCGCAAAGTGGATGTCGTGGGAACTTTTTACTCTTATGGTTTCATTGTTGGGCAGCAGGCTTTCGATGCGGTTCAAGTCTTCTTCGCTTAGTGCAGCCAATAAGTTGCCTTGCCGGTCAAACCTGGTGGTGGCTTTCAGAAATACCGTAGGGCATTTGATCGCATTTAGAGTTTGAGCTTGGTCAAATCCAGTAAACCAACTATTGTCGGCAAAGGTTTGCGCGAACTTGAGATCAAATGGATTACATTGGGTTTCCCAAATTCGGTTAATGTTTATGGGGAGCCATCGTACAATTGGTGGCTGGCCCGGATTTCTATTGCGCTGCTTTAGTACCACCCGGGTAAATAAAGGCCACACCGGGCCAAAAAGCCGAGACCAATAACTACGGGGCATATACCATTTTAGCCAATCTGACTCTTCTTTTTGGGATAAGAAACCCGGCACGTTTGCGAAGGTATCAATCCCTACAAAAGTTTTAGCAACGCGATCAGGTTCGGTTGCAAAGAATGGGGCATCTTCAAACAACACGCCGCTAACCAGCTCCGGGTGCCGCGCAGCTAGCAACCCCGCAATTAGGCCGCCACTGGAGTGTCCCGCCACCAAAACTGGACCACCAAATTGTTGCTCGATAAATGTAGCCATTAGTTCTGTAATCGTTACAGCGTTATATAATTCAGGGTTCCAAGCGCTTTTTCCATGCCCTGGCACATCAACAATTACGATGTGGTAGAAATTAACCAACCCAGGTAATGCCTTACTATATTCTTGCCAAGTGCAACCTTGGCCCGGGATTAACAATAACGGCGGCCCGTTATGTGGGCCTTCACAATAGTTGAGCGTAACCCCATCAATATTCACCTGATGTTCAGTAAATCCCAACTGCACCGCTTCGCGTACTTGCCGATTAAAATAATCCTTAGTAGTTATTACCGCCACTAAAGCCCTAATAGCAAAGCTAATTATTATGCTAGCCAACGCCGCACCCAGATTGATCAATAGAATCTGCAAATTTAATATCCCCTTAATTGAGCTGGGCACTCCCCCGCTAAAGCTAAAGTGCGCCGCCCATTTGGGCGACGCACTCTATTGGCAGACCTTGGTTTCCGCAGGGCCTTCGTGAACCTACCAGCGGTAGTGGGCGAAGGCGCGGTTGGACTCGGCCATCTTGTGCATGTCTTCGCGGCGCTTCACAGCAGCACCGAGACCATTGGAAGCGTCCAAGATTTCGTTCATCAAACGCTCGGTCATGGTCTTTTCGCGGCGTTGACGCGAGAAATCGGTCAACCAGCGCAGGGCCAACGTGTTGGCACGCACGGGACGCACATCAACTGGAACCTGGTAGGTGGCGCCACCAACGCGGCGGCTGCGAACCTCAAGAGCGGGGCGAATGTTATCTAGCGCGCGCTTGAGGACAGTAAGCGCATCCTGACCTGACTTTTCAGCCACACCAGCGAGTGCACCATAAACAATGGATTCAGCAACAGATTTTTTACCATCAAGCAATACTTTGTTAATCAACTGGGTAACAACGGTGGAACCGTATACCGGGTCAGCAATAATCGGACGCTTAGGAGCGGGACCTTTACGAGGCATTCTTATTTCTCCTTCTTGGCGCCGTAACGGCTGCGGGCTTGCTTGCGGTTCTTAACACCTTGGGTGTCCAGAGCGCCGCGGATGATCTTGTAACGCACACCAGGCAGGTCTTTTACGTTACCGCCGCGCACCAGCACGATGGAGTGTTCTTGCAGGTTGTGGCCTACGCCGGGGATGTAAGCGGTAACTTCCATGCCGGTGCTCAACTTAACGCGAGCTACCTTGCGCAGGGCCGAGTTCGGTTTCTTAGGGGTGGTGGTGTACACACGGGTGCATACGCCACGGCGCTGGGGCGAACCCTTGAGCGCGGGCCGCTTGCTAGCGGACTTCTTGCTGTGCCGGCCTTTACGAACCAGCTGCTGTATCGTGGGCAACCTATATCTCCTAACGCATCTTCCTGTTCGTGCTCCAAATCCGCCGAAGAATTCGGCGGTATTCGCAGCGCTCCTTAGGTGCGACGCGGGTACCTCTTGTATGTTTTATCTGACCTACATCATGCCGCATAAAAAATAGCCCCTACCTGTGGCAGAGGCATATTCGCCATCTGGCATATTGCTATGCACGATGACGAAGCACAAAACCCTACTTGAACAGCATGGTTCTGTGCAGCCTTAACACCGGCTCGATGTCGCGCTCCCCCAATTGACTCACCGTGGTTTCGAGAACCTCAACCGACGGCAGGCCCGATGGCGCAGCGCGGCGTTTATGCACGCAAACCACAAACCCTGGTGTCGACTTGGTTTCGACAAAGCTCAACCCAAGCGACCGACGGGTTTATGACGTCATAAACGCTCGCAAAAGACTACACCACTCCCCTAGTCATTTTCAAATCGCGGGCCAAACCCAGCCGCATTAGCAGCCAACCGAGCGAACGGCGCCACAAGTTGGCATAAGCTTTTGCGCAAATGCTTTCTTCTACTTTGCCCGATGCCGAACGCCCCGTCACTGCTCAAAATGACTTATCCAAACTTATCATCAAAGACGTAATAGATGATAAACCCGCCGGTATTTCTGAACTCGATGCTACCCATATTAGCGATGGTAATGAACCCCAATTAACTGAAGTAGAAACTGCGCGCCGCAACTTCATCCTAAATGGCAACATTTTTCAGGTTGTGCTGCAAATCGGTCTGCCAATTGCGTTGTTCCAACTTATGGGCACGGCCTTTAGGGTGCTCGACTCCTTTATGGCCGCCAGCATTAGCGCCCAAGCCGTTTCGATGGTGAGCTACTTTGGGCAAATTAACTTAATTTTGCACGGGCTGGGCCTGGGCCTGGCGACGGGCGCCAGTTTGAAAATCAGCCAAGCTTATGGGGCTGGTAGTTATGCTCAAGTCCGCAAGCAAATTAGCTCGCTGATTGGTTTGACACTAGTAATTTGTTTAGCACTAGTGGCGATTGTAATCCCTTTTGGCATTCCGTTACTGCGCCTGATTGGTACGCCCGAAGACTTTATTACTTACGGTAGCGCCTTCTTTTTTGTGGAATTCTTTAGCACCCTGGTAATGTTCTTTAACTCCATATACATTGCCATCGAACGTTCCCAAGGCAATTCCAAACGCATTTTCAATTTGAACTTGATAATCATGTTAATCAAGTTGAGTTTAACCGCTGTTGCGGTTTATGTGTTGCAAGCAGGGATCGTTTTCTTAGCAATCTCTACCCTAATCAGCCAGTTAGTGCTATTCATTTTTGGGATGCGGAACTTGCTGGTTAAGAGTGATGTTTTCAAATTTTCGCTGCGCGATGTTAGTTTCCGGTCCGGTTTATTGCTGCCCATGGTGTTGGTTTCCATCCCGATTATGGTGGAGCGCTCCGCCTTTGCCGGTGGCAAAGTGGTAGTGAACTCCATGATTATTGGCCTGGGGCCTTTGGTAGTTGGTGCGCTTGGGGTTTCTAACTTAATTAGTGGAGCCAGCAACGCCCCGATTGGTGGTATGCAAGATGCCACCATTAACGTTATTGCCCAAAACCGCGGTGCAGATAACACCCGCCGCAGCTTTAATGCCTTCAAAGCAGTATTGGCAATGAATGTTACGGCTAGCGCCGTGATGTTTGTGTTGCTTTATGTTTTTGCCCCGATGATTACGGCATTATGGGCACCAGGGGATGCAGATTTCCATAGTTTATTGTCAATGACATTGCGTTATGAAGTAATTGGCAATATTCCCCTGGCAGTTTCATCGTCAATTATGGCCTTGCTAATTGGTTTTGGTTATACCAAACTCACCCTAGTCTTGAATGTCTGCCGCATTTTCGTATTCCGCATCCCCGTGCTTTGGTACTTACAAAACTTCACCCAAGTTGGTGAGGCTGCCGCCGGTTTAGTAATGTTAATCAGCAACGTACTAGTTGGCGTACTCGCCGTATTCCTCGCCCTGCACGTTATCCGCAAAGTCACAACTGAGACCGGCACCAGGTTCTGGTACAAACCCCAACTTAATTTTTCGCGTTAAGGTTATGTGCAAAATCAGGGTGTCCCGCTTGAGAATTCATTCGCCTGAACACCCCTCGTGCAATTGTGTAGAAACTCTGATTCAAATCGCGCCAAGATTTACGGATACCGCCCTTGTTAGCTGAATAAGCTCCCTTGTTAACCGGCTTTAGCCTGCCGTTATTCAATTCTGGCCAGGCGTGGAGTAGAGTAAAAGTACCATGGTTACCATGACTACGAAGGGTGAAGCTATGCCCCAAACCCGCGCGACGCGTAATCGCACCATAACGCTAACAGCAGAAGAAATTGCGTATTATGCGGCACGATGCCGAAGAGGCGAAGATCCGCAAATAGGAACCTTTGCTGGCGACCAAGTAATCCACGGGGATGCATTTGAGAGCATGCGGCACCTTCCCCATGGGTTCGCAGATCTTCTAGTTGTTGACCCCCCGTACAATTTGAGCCGTCAATTTGGGGCAACCAAGTTTGCCCAACAATCAAAAGCAGAGTATCAAAATTTCACGCGGTTATGGATCGAAGCAGCTATTCCATTACTTAAACCCCATGCATCAGTTTATGTTTGCTCAGATTGGCGCAGCAGTTTAGTAATCGGAAACGTGCTGGATGAATATTTTCATTTACAAAATAGAATTACCTGGCAACGCGAAAAAGGTAGGGGAGCCAAGACGAACTGGAAAAACTCGATGGAAGATATTTGGTTTGCTACCACTGATAAAAGTAAATATACATTCAATGTTGATACGGTGAAAATGCGCAGAAAAGTTGTGGCTCCCTACCGGGTTGATGGCCAGCCTAAAGACTGGATAGAAACCTCGTCCGGCAATTTTCGCGACACATATCCATCAAACTTTTGGGATGATATTTCTATTCCGTATTGGTCGATGCCGGAAAATACTGACCATCCAACCCAAAAGCCTGAAAAATTATTTGCAAAGCTAGTGTTAGCCAGTTCGAACCCCGGTGATATCGTATTTGATCCATTTCTAGGCGTAGGCACATCAGCAGTAGTGGCCCGCAAGCTGGGCAGAAAATTTGTTGGCATTGAACGTGAAGTAGAATACTGCGCTCTGGCCCAAAAACGCCTCGAAATCGTTGAGACTGATTGCAGCATCCAAGGTTATGTCGAAGGGGTTTTCTGGGAACGCAATACTTTGGCTGCACAAAAACAAAATTTAAATACCTCTGCGCCACTGAAGCGGGCAAACACAAATCTGTTAGAAGGCATTCTTAATGTATAAAGAAATTAAAGCCGACATAGAACTCAAGTTGTTAGGCAAACTGCAAGCTAATTGTGTGATACCGTCCGATGCTGCCAACAACCCTAGAGCCGTCGGAGATCTAGTACAAAACGCCTCTGCAAAGTTGCTGGTCAATTGCTTTAGGCCTAATTTAGTTACCGATTTCAAGGTCGCCCCCACCCTAAGGTCCATGGAAGATGTTTCTTTTAGTGACTCTAAGGGCAACTATTACTTTGTGGACATTAAGACTCATAATGTCTCAACAAAGTTCAATATGCCCAACCTAACATCAGTTAGAAGCCTGGCAAAATTCTACGAAAAAGACACAAACAATTTTTGTATTCTTATCATTGAATACCGAGTAACCAATGTAACGGGTAGAGAAAACAAGGTCGAATTCAAAGAAGTGACATTCAACCTGATTGAACACCTAAGTTGGGACTGCTTGACAATTGGAGCTCTGGGGTGGGGTCAAATTCAAATTGCAAATTCAAAAAATGTTGTTGTGAGCCTCAAACAAAAACGTAAAGACTGGATGCTGGAGTTATGCAAACGCCTAGAAGCGTTTTATCCCAAAGAGATTAAAAAGATAGAGGAAAAACGTATTGGATTCTTTAAGGGCGTAGAATCAGTGTGGAAAAATAAATAACTTATTCATTAAGGCCGTGGCAGAGTTTGTACTTCTTGCCTGACCCGCAGGGGCAGGGGGCGTTTTTGGGAGTGCCCGGGTAGCTTTCGCCATCTTTGTGGGCAGCTTGAGCCTCGCCATGTAGGGAACGGCCAGCACCGGTAGTGCGCGCCGGGGCCGACTTACCATCTTGCCCAGGGCCAGAGTAGGTCAGCGGCACTTGGCGCGGGCGCTCCTTAACCCCTAAATCAATGCCACCGGAACGGGTCGGAGCGGCACCGCCCGGAGCTTGCGCTTGCGCCACATGCTCAGAGGCAGCAGCCTCAAACTCACCAGGTTGTGGGGTCTCCACCGAAGGCACGTTATCGGCGCGCGCCCCGGACAGACCCTCATCAATGATAGGAATCTCGCCAGAGTCTAAGGCCACAGCATCAGCAAAGGATTCGGAATCAACATCCTGCACCAATGGGCCGTTTTCGGCACCCAATTGCTCTTCAGTCGCTACGTTGCCTTGCTCGTCTGGACCAGTGGCCAAGGTGGTTGCCGGGTTGGGGCGCATTGGCAAGTTAGCCCCGGCCACCCCACCGACCCCAAAGGCAGCGCCGGCAGTCTGGGCCACAGTGGCCGGTACTGGAGCCTGGTTACCACCGGAGGGCTGTTTAGCCTGAGCAATCGCCGGCGCACTAGCGGCCACGGCAGCAGTACCTACTTGCGCCGCAGGCGGAGCTTGTACCTCGATGTTGAACAGGTACTGCACAGACTCCTCTTTGATGGCTTCCATCATGGAAGTAAACAGTTGGTGGCCCTCAATCTGGTATTCCACCAGCGGGTCGCGCTGCGCCATCGCGCGCAGGCCGATGCCCTCTTTGAGATAGTCCATCTCATAAAGGTGCTCGCGCCACTTGCGGTCCAACACAGAGAGCACCACGCGGCGCTCAAGCTCACGCATCACGGTTTCGGTTAGCTTATCTTCGCGCTCATCATAAGCCCGGTCGGAATCGGCGATCAACGTCGCTTCCAGTACGGCAGGTTTAAGTTTGGCCCGGCCACCAACTTCGGCTTCAATCTTTTCGGGAGTTAGCCCAGGCGAAACGGGGTAAACCGCTTTCAGTGCCGTCCACAAAGCATCCAAATCCCAATCGGCTGGGTTGTTGCTTTCGGAAGTGGCTCCAGTTACGTAAGCCTTAATCACGTCATCTTTGAAGTGCGTGACTTGGTCTTCCAGGTTGGCGCCTTCTAGCACGCGCCGGCGGTCACCATAGATAACCTCACGCTGCCGGTTCATTACATCGTCATACTTGAGCACGTTTTTGCGCATTTCAGCGTTTACCGCCTCAACGGTACCTTGCGCAGATTGGATGGCCTTGCTAACCATCTTGGATTCCAGCGGCATGTTGTCTGGAATGTTGGCCATCATGTTTTCGGCCATTTGATTACCAAAGCGGCGCATCAATTCATCTTGCATGGACAGGTAGAAGCGCGATTCGCCTGGGTCACCCTGACGGCCCGAGCGGCCTCGTAACTGGTTGTCGATGCGGCGGCTTTCGTGGCGTTCGGTGCCCAACACGTAGAGCCCACCCAGGCGGGTCACCTCATCGTGCTCGGCAGCTACGGCTTGCTTCACCTCATTTAATACCCGATCCCAGTTGGCTTCATACTCATCTGGGTCGATGTCGCGGCTGTAGCCCAACTCTTGCATGCGCTCTACCGCCAAGAACTCGGTGTTACCGCCTAGCATGATGTCAGTACCACGGCCAGCCATGTTGGTAGCCACGGTCACCGCGCCCTTGCGGCCCGCCAAGGCCACTACGGAAGCCTCGCGCTCGTGTTCTTTCGCGTTCAAAACGCTGTGCGGAATGCCCTTTTTCTTCAGCAACGATGACAAATATTCGGACTTTTCAACCGAAACAGTACCTACCAGCACCGGTTGGCCCTTTTGGTGGCGGGCCACTATGTCATCAACCACGGCGGCGAACTTGCCTACCTCGTTCTTGTAAACCAAGTCGGGTTGGTCAATGCGCACCATCGCTCGGTTAGTAGGGATGGGCACCACGCCAATCTTGTAGGTATTCATAAACTCCGCTGCCTCAGTGGCGGCGGTGCCGGTCATACCAGACAACTTGTCATAAAGGCGGAAATAGTTCTGCAAAGTGATGGTGGCCAAAGTTTGGTTTTCGGCCTTGATCTCAACGCCTTCTTTAGCCTCAATGGCTTGGTGCATACCCTCGTTGTAGCGGCGCCCCGGCAACATACGGCCAGTGTGCTCATCAACGATCATTACTTCGCCTTTGAGAACCACATAATCTTTATCGCGCTTGAAGTGCTCTTTAGCCTTCAGCGCATTATTTAGAAAACCAATTAGTGGGGTATTTACCGAAGAATACAGGTTGTCAATGCCCAAGTAATCTTCAACCTTTTCAATGCCGCTTTCTAAAACACCTACGGTCTTTTTCTTAACGTCAGTTTCATAGTCGACACCCGGAGTCAACTTCTGTACAATTTTGGCAAACTCGGTGTACCAGCGGTTAGCATCACCATCGGCAGGGCCAGAAATAATCAACGGGGTACGGGCCTCATCAATTAGGATGGAGTCAACCTCATCTACGATGGCGAAATGGTGCCCACGCACCTGCACCAATTCATCTTCAGACCAAGCCATGTTATCGCGCAGGTAATCAAAGCCAAACTCATTGTTGGTGCCATAAGTGATGTCGGCAGCGTATTGCTGGCGGCGTTCGGCCGGGGTTTGCCCGGTCAAAATCACGCCGGTAGTCATACCCAAGAACCGATAAACACGGTCCATCAAATCGCCTTGGTACTTAGCCAAGAAGTCGTTGGTGGTAATAACGTGAACGCCTTTACCCTCCAAGGCATTTAAGTACGCAGCGGTGGTGGCTACCAAGGTTTTACCTTCACCGGTTTTCATTTCGGCAATGTCGCCTCGGTGCAAAGCCGCCCCACCCATCAGCTGTACATCGAAGTGGCGCATGCCCAAGGTACGCCGTGAGGCTTCACGCACGGCAGCGAAAGCCTCCGGCATCAAACTATCTAGGGTGGCACCTTGCGCTAAGCGGGCGCGGAACTTTTCCGTTTGGCTCTTTAGTTCGGCATCGCTCATCGCCTGGAACTTTGGTTCCAGCGCATTAGCTGCTTTAGCGGTTTTTTCCAGGTTGCGTAATACCCGGCCTTCGCCAATCCGTAGGACCTTATCGAAGATCGAAGCCACCTGGCACTCCTCTAAACACTAGTTTTCCTGGATTCTGCGACTTCGCGCAGAATGACCAAGGTTTTTTGCTAACCGCTGGACACCCGTGGTTTCGAGACACCGCTAAAGCGAACCTCAACCGACGGAAGTATAACTAGGCCACCTTAGCATCTAATTGCAAAACGCCATAAGTCCAGCCCTTGCGTAAGTACACTACCGAGGGCCGGTTTGACTCTGAATCAATGAACAAGAAGAAATCATGGCCCACCAATTCCATTTGCTCCACGGCTTCAGCCACGGTTAGGCGGTCGGCTGAGTGCAGCTTTTGGCGGATAATTACTGGTGAATCACCCAGGCGGCGTTCTACTGGAGCGCCATCTACCACAAGTGGGCCTTGGAAAGCAGCCGCAGCCATCACCGCGTCGGCATCGGCCTCAGTCTCTACCAAGTAATCGCCTTCAGTCAACGATGCCGCGTCAATCGCATCATCAGTGGCTGCGGCCAAGACCTCACGCACAGACGGGCCATGGTGATCCTTTTTGCGGTCCCGCAAACGGCGCAGGCGCTCATTTAGTTTGTCTACGGCCAAATCCAGAGCCACGTGGCGATCCGGACCTGCGGCTTCAGCGCGCACTACCGGGCCTTTGCCAATAACAGTGAGTTCAACGCGCTCGCGTACATCAGCCAAGGATTTGTTAGTTTCCCGCGTTACCTCAACATCAATATGCTGGGCGCGCGGCGCTAACTGTTCAACTTTGGCTAGCTTTTCGGCAACTAAATCTTTGAAGTGCTCATTTACCTCAGTGCGGCGGCCTACAACGGCGATTTCCATCGTTCTCCCTGCTCTTTCATCCCTTTTGTGGCGCTGTCAAGGCTATTTCTCCATGGCCAGCGCGTTCTATGCGGCGTGGTAAATATCAAGCCTAGTGCCAATGTGCCCCCATTGCGCGGCTATCCGGCCCGGTAGTTAACGTGTCACAGAAATTTTCGAAATATTCCGGCCGCACCTTATTTTTGGTCACGCAGCGAGAGCGGTTGACCGGGGTGGGGTCGCAGCAAGCACAAGTGCCCCCACCACATCACAACCGTGGGCAGCGAGCGCATCGCGGGCGGCAGCCAGGGTCGCACCGGTGGTTACCACATCATCGAACAGCAAAACCCGCAGCCCAGGGACTAATTTCTCCGGTGCTAGACCCGGTATATACCCCGCGCCCGGTAAGGCCGACTTGCGCACTCTGATGTCTGCTTTGCCCCGAGCGCGGGCTGACAAGCCCACCTGATCACGATGGGAAACTTTGTGCAGGGCCCGCCACATCGGTACCTGCAAGGCCCCGGATACCGCCTTGCCGACTGGGCTTAAATGGTCGCGGCCTCGATGGCGCACACTGGCGGCGCTGGAAGGCATCGGCACTACGACATCAACGCGTGGGAATAAATAACTAGCCCGATGTTGCTGCAAGGCATGGGCGGCGGCTCCGCTATAAATCTTGGTTAAGTCTTCCCGGCCTTTGTCTTTCCATGCTACCACCATGCCACGGGCTGGTCCGGTGTATGGCCCCAGCGCCCATACTGGCAGCAAGGGTTCGCCATCTAGGGCGTCAAGCCGGGGCACTTGGGTTTCGACCCGTTGCAACGGGCCGCGTAACCACCTAGTACAGGGCCCGCATAAGGCAACATCGGGCAGGCCACAACCAGGGCATTCCATCGGAATAACCAGGCGTTCAAGTTCGCCTAGATAACTTTTGAGCTGCTGCAACATCGAACAACCTAACCGGGGTAAGCCACAAAAGTGACTTCGCGGCCCACAATTGGCCACAGCGAAGTGGCTTCACGTAAATGCAGCGCGGATTCACCGTCGATGGCTAACATATTGCCGCTGCCAACCGAAGCCGTAAGCCAACGCGGCTCGCTGATGCCCGGGATAAACCGTGGCAAACCACCAGGCGCATCTAAGCCACCCACGCCTACCTGGTAAACCCCATGCACCCCGGCCAACCAACCAATTACGGCCAAAACCGCATCGCTCTGCCAACTTACCGCGCCCACATCACGGATCGAAGCCCCAACTTCAATGGGTTGCGCTAGCCCGATGGGAATGCCCTCAGCATTGCGAATCACGCCCGCTACTAAAATCCGCGTACCAGCGTCTTCATCCCAAGTAACCAATGCTACCCGCCTGCCGCCAGGGGCCACATTTAGGTGTTGTATTAGGATGTCACCCAGCCAGTTCGCAGTTACCTCGGAAACGTTGCCCAGGTAATCCACCACCTCAATGGGGCCCTGCAACTCCCCCGTCCAAACTAGGCCTTCCTCATCAATTGAGGGCGCAATTAGGCTTTCGCCAGTGAGTAGCACTACCCGACCCGGGGGAATTTCGGGCAATAGCTCACTATCGCCGTCGGTTGCCCCATCGGGCACTGCTGGACCTAAGGGGGTGGCGGCGCCTAGCGGGCTGCCCGGCTCCCCACCAGCCAGCCCTGCACCGCTCAGGAGGTCACCGTCGGTCAACTCATCGTCCGCCAGCGACTCACCTACCTCCAAACCTGACGCGCCGCTAGGTTCAATCCACCATAAGGTGTGATAACCCTCGCGCACCACTACCCCATCATGCCCGCCTGGCGCGGTAGCGATGGCGGTAATATTGAGGTCAGCCAACTCGACTTGCGGGTTTACCAAAACTAAGTCCCGGCCAAACACCCAGTATAAGGCATCATCGGCGATGGCCACCGCTGGCCCTTCAGTCTGCGGCATTTGGGGCAACGAAAAGCTCGGGACCGGGATCAGCCCCTGATTATCCGCCAAATCAACTGGTTGCGTGCCCGAGCCATCTGTTAAAAGCAGCGCCAGCTGAGCTTGAAATAATGCGCGGTTAAACGCATCAGCATCGCGCAGCCAACCACGCAGGCGCACCACCATGCCGCCATGTTCCACCTCGCTGATTTCTTCCAATTGCACCGCTGCGTTTTCCGGCACTGCCGGTTGTACCACGTCTACTAAAAAGCTGGGCGGGCCAGCCAATAATGCCTGTACTGCACTAGTGCGCCACGTAGTTTGCGGAAACCAGCGCACATCTGGCACCCAAGTGCGGTAATCCAGGCTGGGGTGGTACAACTTGGTGTAACGGAAAGTAGCGGTGAAAACTTGGGCGGGCATCACGATGCCATCATCCAGGCCGGAAATACGCCAATCTTCGCCATTATAAACTAGGTCAAAATCCAGGGTGTGTGGCACCGGGAAGCGGAATTCTTCATAAATGCCCTGGTCGCTGACCGTTGCCACGGCTTGCCCGGTAGCATGCACGGTTACCCGGTTTGGGTCTTCAGTTTCAGTTACGGTCAGGGCTGCTGTTTCATCCATTACCCAAACCTGAGCGTTAGGCCGCCACGCGTGGGCGGCATCAAGCGTGAGGTATTGCCGGGCAGCGGCGAACATGGTGGGCATGGTGGGGCCAGATTGGGCGGCCAGCAGAAAGCCGCGCACTATGGCTTCGGGGCCTTGTCCCCGCTCTGGGCCAGCCGCGATGAAGCCCACATCCGGATCAGCGACTACCTCAGTACCGCCTAACATTACCGGGGAGGCGGTGGGCATGGTGGCGCAACCGGTTAACATCGCCATGGGCATTAAGGCCGCCAGGACCCTAGCCCGTTGGAAAAATGCCCAAGGATGCGATATTCGTTGGGGCCACATACGTTCAAACAAGTTGGTGCCCCCCGCCTACCGTTACAGCATCGGGCCGTACCACGGTTAGTTCTTTGCTGGGCGGGGTGGCGGCCACCCCAGATATCGGCAGTGGCGGCTGGCCCACGGGGCTATGCGGGTTGCGCGGCAAGATGAGCCGGAACGAGGCTCCGACCCCCAACTCGCCCCAAGCCTCTAAATCGCCACCGTGCAAGCGAGCGTCTTCTTTGGCGATGGAAAGGCCCAGACCAGTGCCGCCCGTGGTGCGGGCCCGTGAGGGATCAGCCCGCCAGAAGCGGTCAAATACGTGCTCGACATGGTTTTGGCTGAGACCCACCCCGTTATCGCGCACCACAATTGCCACGGCGGAATCTGAGCCAGCAATCTGTACATGAACCGGTTTGTGCTCAGCATGGTCGATGGCGTTAGAAACTAAGTTGCGCAAAATGCGTTCAATGCGGCGGGAGTCGATATTAGCCGTATAGGGGCCAGCCAAGGGTTCGACTTCCACCGTGACTTGCTGATTTAAGGCCAAGGGGGCGGAATCATCAGCGACCCGTTGTGCCAAGGCCACTAGGTCGGTTTCTTCGCGGTCTAACGATGCTGCTCCGGCATCGAACCTTGAAATTTCAAGCAGATCGGCCAACAAGTCTTCAAAGCGGTCAATTTGGCTTTGCAACAATTCGGCACTACGCGCTGTGACCGGATCCATGGTGTCGCGGTTGTCATGAATCATTTCCGAAGCCATGCGGATGGTGGTTAGCGGGGTGCGTAACTCATGGCTGACATCTGAAACAAAGCGGCGTTGGGTAGCCGATAGGCGTTCTAACTGCTCAATTTGGGTTTCCAATGAGCTAGCCATGTCATTGAATGAGCGAGCCAGTACCGTCATTTCATCTTGGCCGCGTACTGGCATGCGCTCTTCTAGGTGCCCCTCAGCTAAGCGCGATGCGGTAGCTGCTGCTTTTTGAATTGGCGTGACCGCTTGGCGCGTAACTAAAAACGTCAGCACAGCCACCAAAGCCAAAATGGTGCCCGCCCCAATGAGTAAGGTGCGCTGCACAAACGCCAAAGATTCTTGCTCAGGCTGCATTGAGTACAGCACATATAAGCCAAAGGAGCCGTAGCCCGGCACCTCAACCATAGAACCAAAAATGACACCTGGCTCATCATGGCGGGATTCGGAAAACGCGGCCGGGATTTCTACCGATTGCCACATCGAACGGTCTGAATTTATGGTAGCTGCCCGCAAATCTGCGGTGACAATGGGTTCTAAGGCGGCAAAAGTAGCGGTATCCGCTACGCCGACCTCGCTGGGATTAGCGGACAGTAAAAATGAAGCCCGGGCGCTAGATTGCCCGGCACCAACGGACCTCACCACGTTCAGCATTAAATCTTGCACTTGGGCGGTACTTGAAGCCGTAGAAACCGCCAACCGCTCACGCACTACCGCCGTGGTTTGGGAAAACTCCCGGTCAATTTGCGCAACGCGCTTTTCAAACAAACCATCCCGGATGGAGGTAGAAAGGAACGACCCCAGCAATGCCACCGTTAAAAACCCCACGCCCAGCGCAGTGGAAACCACCCGCACCTGCATGGAAGTGCGTAGTTTGAATACCACCCGCCGCGCTAACGTTAGCGGGTAGAGGTGAATTAACGGGAAGGTGTTCACGCGCGTACACTATTTCACCAGGGTTTGGTGGGGGCAGTTACCGCCCCCGCTTTGTAGCCCACGCCCCGCACCGTCAAAATTACCTTGGGGTTTTCCGGGTCATCTTCGACTTTGGCCCGCAGGCGCTGCACGTGAACATTTACTAACCGGGTATCTGCCGCGTGGCGGTAACCCCAGACCTCCTCTAGCAACGCCTCCCGCGTGAAAACCTGCCAAGGTTTGCGGGCCAAGGCGGTTAGCAAATCAAACTCTAGCGGGGTTAAACTAACCCGTTCCCCACCACGGGTAACGGTATGGCCAGTAACATCAATTACCAAATCACCAATTTCCAAGGTCTGCGGCCCGGCGGCCGGAGCGTTGGAATGATCCCGTACCCGAGCGCGGATGCGCGCAATTAACTCTTTAGGCTTAAACGGTTTAGCTATGTAATCATCAGCCCCCGATTCCAGGCCATGCACTACGTCAATGGTGTCAGACTTGGCGGTCAGCATAATTACCGGAACGCCCGACTCTTCCCGGATTTCACGGCATACCTCCGGCCCATCTTTGCCAGGCAGCATCCAGTCCAAAAGCACCACATCTGGTTCAGTGCGATGGAATGCCTCCAGGGCTTTACCACCATCGCCACAGAATGCGGGTTCAAACCCCTCATTGCGCAGCACAATTCCGATCATCTCCGACAGGTGTACGTCATCGTCGATCACAAGCACTTTTACCGCCATGGCGCCAAGTTTGCCAGTAAAAGTAGGCAAATGTAACGATTCCGTTATCGTGTCGCGACCTTAAAGTTATTTTCGCTGTCTGGGACATTGAATCTGAACCAGGCAATCATTTTTTGGTTGGGCCCTTTTTTGGCCGGGAACGCATTTTGTCCGTGGCGGGGGTTAGGTTGAAGGTATGTCTAACTTGGAACAAAACCCCACCCCACAGTACGGCGCCTACGGGCAACTGCCTTACGCCCCTGCCCCGCCGCCTCCGCAACCTTACGGTGACCAGCAGCCCGGTATTGTGCCGCTCCGCCCCACGTTGGGCCTTGGCGACATTATCGCTGGCGCGTGGCGGTCCGTGTGGCACAACCCCGGCGTGATGTTGGGCCTGGCATTGCTAATTGTGCTGTTAGCATCCCTACTTTCGGCACTGTTTGGCTTGGCGTTGAACGCCCCGTTGGCCCGTTGGAATGCCGATATGCTGAGCCAAGCAAATATGACAGGGGTATTCCATGACCTGGGGCTAAATGCTAATGATCTCGGCTTTTTCACCGGTTCTAGCACTGCCGCTGGGTTGCTAATGGCTTTAGTGACCCCAATTATTAACGGTATTTTGGCAATTTCGGTGAGCCAGTCGGTGCTAGGTAACCGGGTCAGCATTGCCGATGCTTGGAGCCGGGTGCGCGGCCGCATCGGCTCGCTAATCGGTTGGTCACTATTGATGACTTTGGCTCTAATTGTGTTTATTACCTTGGGTGTGCTGGCGATTGTCGGTTTGGCAATTGCTGCTAGTAACCTAAGTGAAGGCTTTGCCGCTGCCTTAGCGATTCTGTTGAGCATGGCCTTAATCGCCGTAGCGATATGGTTGACCATTAAGCTGTTGTTTGTGGCGCCAATTATCGCCATCGAACGTTGCAGCATCCGCCAAGCGGTGCGCCGCTCTTGGGAGCTAACCCGTGGGCACTTTTGGCGCATTCTAGGCGTTTACCTGCTGGGCACGCTTTTGGTTAGCATCATTTCCAGCCTAATTACCCTACCACTGACCCTGTTGACTGGCGCCTTGAATTTTGGCGCCAGTGCGGTAACCGGGGCAGCCTTGGGAGCAGGGGCAGGTGTTGGCACGATGGTGCTCGACATTATCCGAATTGCTATCTCAAACGTAATTTCGATGGCTTTCACCAGTGGTTTGCTGACCCTGCTGTACATCGACGCTCGCAACCGTACTGAGGGCTTGCACACGTCTTTGATCTCGCACACCACCCCGGCGGCCACTAACTGGTAAATCAACCCCTTGGGGCTGGTAGGCTAACGCGCTATGTCTAACGCGGTGGCTCCTGAACCTAGGGCGCCTCGTTCCGGGGTATCTCACCAGGGAGTTCCGGATCACGTGGCGCCTTACTCGGTAGTGCTCCCTGTTTATGCCGGGGATAAGGCTGCTTGGTTTGCCACTTCGTTGCAAAGTGTCTTGGATCAAAGTTTACCCAGCGATGATGTAATCATTGTGGTCAACGGTTCCATTCCGGACCCGTTAACCGGCGTAGTTTCGGAGTTCTGTGCGCAATACCCCCAGGTCAGCGCCTTGTATTTAGACCAAAACCAAGGCACTGGCGGGGCACGCAATCATGGCATCCGCGCTACTAAACATGAACTGGTGGCCGTGCAAGATGCCGATGATGTGTCTTTGCCAAACCGGATGGCCTTGCTCACTGATGCCTTGGTGGAGGATGCTGGCCTAGTGATGGTGGGCGGGCAAATTGGTGAATTTGCTGGCGACGATCCGTTTGAGGTTACTTCTTACCGGCGGGTACCTACTTCTGAATCCGAAGTGCAGCACTTTGCCCACAAACGGATGCCGGTTAACGGACCTACGTTAATGTTCCGAAAAACTCCGGTGTTGGCCGTGGGCGGCTATGGCGAGGGCACACGCAGTGAAGACTATTTACTAATCGCCCGGTTGTTAGCTAGCGGGGCCAAAATCAACAACATCCCAGAAGTAGTGCTGCATTACCGGGCTGGGCCTGAAGCCTTGGCGCGGCGCCGCACTTGGAAACATTTCCGGGGTTTTGTTGCCACGCGCGTTCAAGTAAAACGCCTCGGCATCGGTTCGTGGCTGGACGTTGCGATCCCGTGCGCCGCCCAGCTTGCCCTGACCATTACACCCCAGCGCGTCACTGAACTTTTCTACAAAAAAGTTCTCCGGTAACAACCGAGTGATAGTTCCTTTGGTTTCGACACGGCTCAACCGCCGGAACTACCAAATACAAAAATTAAGTTAACGGTACGCCGCCATTGAGTTCGATGAGGGAAAGCACGTCATCGCGAACTTTTTCCATCACATCTTCATCTTCGGCCTCAACGTTTAAACGCAGTAATGGTTCAGTGTTGGAGCCGCGCAGGTTAAACCACCATCTGGGAGTGGCCCCCCAGTTAGAGAACGTGATGCCATCCAACGCGTCCACTTCGCCCTCGGGGTAAGCAAACTGGTACGCCTTAATTACAGCATCGCGCACCCGCGCCACAGCTTGGGCAATCGGTAAGGTTTCCCCATCGACCACCTGAGGCACCCGGCTGTTGATTTCACCAGATTGGGAATAAGGCTGATACCACTCTTTAAGGCTGCTCAGCGGGGTGTCGCTAGAGCCAAGGGCTGCTAACACATGCAATGCGGTCAACATACCGGAATCGGCAAACCAGAAGTCTTTGAAGTAAAAGTGTCCACTATGCTCGCCCCCAAAAATCGCGCCGGAATTGGCCATCTCGCCTTTGATAAACGAGTGCCCCACACGGGTGCGTACCGTTTTGGCGCCTTCAGCGGTTAACATCTCGGGGACGGCACGGGAAGTAATCAAGTTATGTACGATGACTGGCACATCGCCTTCGGTTCCAGCAATTGGCCCGGCACTCTGCCCCTTCGGTTGCCCGTTGCTTCGGGTCCTAGCTAACTCGCGCAAACCTACTAACAAAGTGATTACTGAACCGGAAAGTGGGTCGCCATTTTCATCTACCACAAAACAACGGTCGGCATCGCCATCGAACGCTAGCCCTAAATCAGCGCCGTGTTCCACCACCGCTTTTTGCAAGTCCACAATGTTTTTAGGTTCTAGCGGGTTGGCTTCGTGGTTGGGGAATGAGCCATCTAGTTCCCAATAGAGCGGGATTAACTCCAGCGGTAACGTAGGCAAGCCCGCGGCATCCCCCAAAACTGCCGGGGCGGTAAGCCCCCCCATGCCGTTGCCCGCATCAATCACAACTTTTAAGGGCCGGATTTGACTTAAATCAACTAATGAACGCAAGAAGGCAGCGTAATTGGGTAAATCATCATAAGAATTAACTTGGCCTAGGGCATCGGTGGTAGGCGTGGGCAGGCCGTGGTCTAGATACTGTTGCGCTAGCTCTCTAATTTCGGCTAAACCGGAAGCTTCACCCACGGGGCGCGCAGCGGAGCGGCACATTTTGATGCCGTTGTATTCGGCGGGGTTATGCGAGGCAGTGAACATAGCACCCGGAACCCCGCGCGAGGCGGCGGCACAATACAAGCCGTCGGTTGAACATAACCCAATGAGTTCCACATCTACCCCGGCCTCAGTCAAGCCTTTAGTGAAGGCCGCCACCAACTCAGGGCCGGACTCGCGCATATCTTGGCCGATCACCACTTTGGGGCGCCCCTCTGCGCCGCCTTCACCAGCAAAATCCGGCAGCACGATGATGCGCGCAAACGCAGCACCGACGGCGTACGCCACCTCGGGGGAAAGTTGACCAGGCGCGGTGCCGCGCACATCGTAGGCCTTAATTATGTCCCTTAGGTCAATCGTCATAACGCCCTATCCTAATACGAAAACTCCACGCAATGGATATCCTTTAGGGGACTTGAATGATAGTTGCTTGTCATGCCTAGTGCTTCCACCGGCGGCGCCGAATACTGTGCCGCAACCACCGGAATTATGCGCTGAGTTCGTAGTGAAATCAGCCGCCGTATTCTGGGTCAATCTCCTCCGGACTACGCCCCAGGTAGCTCGCCACTTGTTCGGTTACCACATCGAACACTAAATCATGCAGATCATCGGCATCGACTGCGCGGATTTCCACCGGGCGCCGGTACACCACGATCCGAGGCGCCCGCCCATTTGCGCTAGGTATTAACTTAGCCATCGGCACAGTATCCGTCGCGGAGGTGATGGCGGGCGTGGTTTCTACTGCCACTTCCACCCCGCTAAGTTGCGGACCCCAATCGGTTTCCAAGCGTTCTAGGGCGGCGAAAACATAATCATCAAAAAGTTCGGCGCGCGTGCGGTGGCCAGGCAAAGAGGCGGGCAGCAGCGGACCCCGGATGCCCCGACCGTGGCGGTCTCGTCTACCCATTGCGCCTCATCATTGCCACTTTACGCATAACACGCTCTTACTTTTCTCCACAGACTTTTCCCATATACTAAAGCGAGAATAGTGTAGAGGTATAGGTAAGCATGTTCATCACCAGAGTGGAGTGACTTTGGACAATGCTGCTAACGCACCAAACCGGGCCTTACCAATATTGTGCCGGGTGCAGCCGCGCTTAACGCCGGGGTCGGAGCCAAACCGGCTACCAAGCCCGGATCATGTGCGGCGCTTACCGCCAAGCCCCAAGCCACCGGGGAGTCTGCAGTTACGCTAAGCAACCCGGCGGCGGCATCGAAAGGAACTTCAATGATGACTATGTTGCCAGGTTCGATGGCGAAGTCAGTGGCCACTCTTCCGCGGAGCGATCCGCTAATGGGAGCTACGGAACCCGGCGGGGCGCTAATGACCAAAGTGGCTTGCAGGCCGCCGGGCAACATCGCCGAGCCTTGAGATACCACCGGACTCGCAGCGATCCAAGCCTCATCGTGCCCCTCGCCGGTTGCACGTGCCCAATGCCCAGCGCCCACAATGGGCTGGTCAGCGGTTACCAAAACTGCGTATGCACCCGCTTCAAGTCCACCTAAGTTTATTTCGGTAGGCACGCCCGTAGGCAAGGTCACAGTAGTCAAACCAGCGAGTTGCGTAACTCCATTTGACCCGATGATGGTGAACTGCGCGGCAGTATCAGCAGTAGGGGAAAGCAACCAAAGCCCTGGAGCATTTGAGTCAGTTGGAGCTTGCCCGTCTGAGCGTAGCCCAGCCACTGTCAACGCCGTGCTGGGAGCCATAGTGGGCGTGATCATTTCGATGCCAGCGGCGGTCAACCCATCCAACTTGGTAGTGGTCAGCGCGCCCGTGATTACTGAGCCGTGGGCAGTCACATGCACTGCTAGGCGGGGCTGACCAGCGGCGATGGCATCAAGTGGCAATGTGGCGGTTTCCCCAGCAGCTACCGGGAAACTGCCCCGGGAACCTAAAGCTAAGCGCCCAGTTACGCCGTAAACTTCTAGAGCCACACTGGCAGGGCGGGACCCAGCGTTAGTCACCTGCAAAGTGGTAGTTTGACCAGCACCAGCAGCCCCGCCGACCAACCAAAGTTCCGCAGCGGGGGCGCCGCACGCTGCTAGCATGAGCCCGCGCTGGTCGCCAGCTTCCGACCAACCCCCGATGGTGCCAGCGCCACCATCCACCAAATCGGAAGCAGACCCGGAAGTTTCCAGCTTAAGTTGCGGGCAAAGCAACTGGGTAGCAGGTGCCTCGGTTTGGAACGCGTACTCGTTAACCACATTGGCCATTAAGGTAGTGGCGAGTTGCGGAGTTGCGGCGCTAGTCTGCGCTTGAGAATCTGCTGGTGGCAGAGAACCAGTGGGCGCCAAAATACTGGGCAGGGCCGCGAACCAAACCGGCCCAAAATATGCCAGCCCGGTAGCAGCCAGCAAGGCACCAGCAGCTAAGCTATTACGTGCAACACGTGCCGCAGCCCAAGGGGACTTGCGGCCCGAAAAACCGGGGCCGAACCCGGTTGCCGAGCGGAGGCGGCGGGTGCTGTACCCGGCTGCCAAGGTGCGCGGCGCGGGCAGCGCCACTAGTAAGTACGTGAGGGCCACGCCGCCAGTTGCGGTAAGCCAAGCCAGCCTAGCGCCATCTAAGTTTGCAAGGCGAATGCCTACACTCACATTGTCCCGAGGTGAACTGGCACCGGTAGAACTGGACCCTACCGAAGTGGGGGCTGCCTCAACTCGCCACAAGGTAGCGGTGCCGTTGCCTTCGGTCATCCGAATAAGCGCAGGGTGATGATCTAACTGAGCCGCCAGATTAGCCAGCGCGTACCGAGCTGCAACGGGAGGCCAAGCCTGCGCACCATCGCTGACATTTAATATACCGCCGGCCTGAGCTGGCACGATGACGCCAACTACCCCTTGCTGAGCCAACAGCGCAGCCAGGCTAAGGTCGGTTTCCAGCGGGTGCTTGTCAAAACCGTCGATCGAACCAGCCAAGGCAACTGGACGGTCAGCACCTGTAACTAAGGCTGCGACCAACGGCGCTAAGCCATCTGCCCCGAACGCTGCATCATCGGAAAGCGAGGATTGCTGGGCGATAAGTTGCTGGACCCCGTAGTTATCGGCTACGGCTAAGTTATCGGCTACGGCTAAATCAGTCAATGCCGAACCATTGTGGCGCAGTAAAGTGTAAGTGACCGAACTTGGATCACCTGACAGGTACAGCAGGTGCGGACCTACCTCGCGCGGTAAAAGGGAATTGCTGAGTAACAACTCGGCCGCTGCTGGGACGGGGCTAATGGTGGGCGATAGCCCGGTAAGCTTAGGGCCACTGGGGGTAAGCCAATCATTCCACACCCGTTGCTGTGAAATCGGGGGCGTTAAGGGATCTGCCACTAATAACTGACCGGCCAACTGCGGGTTCGCCGCCACCGTGCCTGCGGTAAGGGTCCAGAACGGTAGCCCCATCACCAGCGCTGGAACTAAAGCAGCCCAACCATACCAACGCAGGCTTGGCCTCCCGCTCCCGCTCGGTCCGCGACGCCCATTGGCAAATGCCGTGACCACAAATGCCACCAGCAGGCCCACCACCCACAGCGCTGGAGCGCTAGCAATCATTACCGCAAAAAGCAGGCCCGATGCCGCCAAGGCCCCCAGTTTGCGGGTGCTTAAGGCGCGGGCAAATGCTGCCACTGCCAGCGGCAAGGCTACGTGCGCGACTACCAAAGCCAGGTGGCCCCCGGCTACGGCACTGAGTAACGTAGGCAGCAAACCCCAAACTATCGCCACCACAAACCGGCTGCGCGGGGAACGCAAAAACTGACCCGAGGCAACCCAGGCCGCCAACCCGGCCAGCGGGATGGCGCCCAGCAGCAGTAAATGTACTGCCGTTTGCCCCGAGCGGGCCAGGGTAGCCATTGCAGCAAAAATTAGCAAAAATGGGTCAGCCACCCGGGCGCCCGGTCCAAACCCACTGGAAGCGGCCCGTACCCAAGTCTCACCCAAGGGCGCTGCTGCAGGGAGCAATGCCGCCCCCGTGAGCCGGTAACCAGTGAGCAACTTGCCTACCCATGGCCCCACTAAATAGGTAGTGGAACCTAGCAAGATCAACAACAGAGCACCGAAATAGCGGCGATATTGCTTAGCTGCCTGGGCCGCAGCTACTGAGTCAACCTCAGGCACCAAGATAGAACCATCCGAGGTGTCTGAGCCTAGCGGTGGTTCACCAATTGCCTGGGCGCAGGCTTGGCCTCCCGCTCGGTCCGCGCGGTGAACTTCGCGCCACGTTGCCAGCAAAGGGCTAGTGACCCGAAGTGGCAGCTTAGTGGTGCGGCGCAGCCGCTGGTGGGCGCGTTGGGTGGCCCCTGCTTGCCCCACCAACCGGCCTGGTAACATCAACTCAACCAGTGCTGCAGCGGGGTTTTTGGCAACTAACTGGCTACCAGCAGCAAAGGGAGCTTTCAGCAACACCCACAGCCAAACCACAAAACGCAACAACATCGGGCGCCCAGCTAGGCGGGCGGCGGTTTCACTTAACCGACGGTCTCGGTATGCCTGATTAGTGCTTTCGGGGGTGGCAATCGCCCGCGCCCGGCCTTGGGTGAGGGCGATTTGCTGCGCGGCGCCGTGGCCTTTATGGCGCAAATGCGTTAAGTGGCGCAAGCCGTTTAGCCCCGCTTGAGCGTGGTAAACCACGGCGCTGGGCACCACCACAACCCGGGCGCCGGTGCGCCAGGCGCGGCGGCAAAAATCTTCGGAGTCCCCAAAGGCACCATAAAGCGGTTCGGTACCTTCAAGTTGCTGCCACAAATCAGCCTTGACCAGGGCGCCTGCCAGGCTGACCGCCAGCACATCGTCCCGGCCATCATGCTGGCCTTGATCAATCTCACCCGGTTCGATGCCGGTGATTCGCTTACCCTTTTTGGATACCGTGTGCCCCACCGAGAGGAGCTGGGCTGCCGGGTCGCCTAGCGGCTTGGGCTCGCCATTAGGCGACATTTCCCAGCGCCGCTGCTTGCATCCAGCTATGGCGATGGCATCGGAATGTTCTACCGCGTTTAGTAATTGAGCCAACGCATCCGAAGCTGGGGCTGCGTCATCGTGCAATAGCCAGAGCCACTGCCCCGGCTGCGCACCACCCAAGGCCTTGACCGCCAACTCAACTGCTGCCCCGAAAGTCTCGACTTTGCCCGCCGCCAAGAACCCGGCGCCATTTAATTGCAGGCCAAGTTGCGGTTGGGCGCCGCGCGGGGCATCCGCATCCACTACGATGATGCGATCCGGCGGCCTGGTTTGGCCTTGCACCGCCTTGAGCGTGGCCGCGATAAATGGCGAGCGCCGTTTTGTTACCACGATGGCGGCGACGGGCGCCCGATGGCGATAAGCCGGGTTCATGTTGGCCGCGCCCAGCACCCTTGACAAACCAGGCGCACTTAACAAATCTGGCTCACTCAATAAACCAGCCGCACTCGATAAACTTGACGCACCCGCCAAGCTGGGGCCGGGCACTCCGAAACGCTGGGGCAAGGTGCCGGTGGGAGCCGCAAGGCCCGGTGGGTTATGGACCATAATGAGGCTATTTTGCTGCCCCGCGCATAAGAAAAGGCGCACCTGCTGCGGTGCGCCTAATCTATTTAAGTTTTTTGTGAATTAAGTCTCTGTTATGAAAGCCCAAAACGCTGTGTCGCGCCTAAGGAGCGAAGCGAACAGGAAGACGCAGCCAATAAATATGATAATGAGTTGGCGAAAATGTTTCGCGAACTTATTATGCGGCGGACTTCTTAAGGCGACGGCGTTCGCGTTCGGACAGCCCGCCCCAGATGCCGAAGCGCTCATCGTTGGCTAGAGCGTAATCCAGGCACTCGGCCCGAACTTCGCAACCGCCGCAAACGCGCTTAGCCTCGCGGGTACTGCCACCCTTTTCGGGGAAAAACGCTTCCGGGTCAGTTTGGGCGCATAGGGCGCGATCTTGCCAAGACAACAGCGAGTCATCAACGAATACCTCGCCGAATAGTGGTAAAACAGGTGCAACGCGCTCTTGGTTGCGTGGGTTAGCGGTTAGAGTACCCGCTGGCTCATCAAATAAGTCCCACATGATTGTTCCCTCCGTTTACCGGTTATTGGGACTGCCGCTTGGTGCTGAACCGCCTCCAGCATCGTGCAATCACGTAAACCGCCTACGTGTAATTACAATGCTTCAAGCTAGGTTCCGTCAATCTGAAATTTAGGGCTTTTGCCGCGCAGATCACGCCAAAATGGCACTCACCTGCACCGATGCGACGCGCAGCAACTCAAAGATCGGCGCAAATTGCATATCAGAGCGGTAAGAAATTGTGCTCCCTCTCCGGGAAAACTAGCACGTCTATTATGGTTACCCGTTAAACCAATTCGTCGAAGCCAGCGTTTTGGAGCTCCGTGACAATTTTGCCGACTTGTTGGGCGCGGCTGCGCGTGGTGATGAGCAGGGCATCATCGGTATCAACTACCACGATGTCATCCACGCCGAGCAGGGTGATAACCCGCCCGCTGTTGGGGATTACCAGCGTGCCACCCGCCTCGATGCGCACCACGTCGCCAGTGCCCAAGGTCTGGTTGCCAGCATCGTCTGAAGGTAGCAAGGTGCTCAGTGTGGCGAAATCGCCGATGTCGTCCCAAGCGAATGTGGCAGGTACTACCGCTACCCCACCGAGCGCGGCTACCGGCTCAGCGATGGCGTGGTCGATGGCGATTTTCTCTAAGCCGGGCCAGACGCGGTCCATCACGGTTTGCTGATTAGGGGTATCCCAGGCTTCGGCGATCTCGGCTAGGCCAGCGCTGAGTTCTGGATGAAGCTGGGCTAAATGATCCAGCAACACCTTGGTGCGTGCTACAAACATGCCCGCGTTCCAGCGGTAATTGCCCTGGTTAACATAGTGGGCAGCCGTTTCGGCATCGGGCTTCTCAGTAAAACCGACTGCGTGCAGGGCGGTCGGGGCGCCTTCAATCCCAAGCGGTTGCCCAGTTTCGATGTAGCCGAACCCCGTGCTAGGGCGGGTAGCGGCGACGCCGATAGTGGTGATGTAGCCAGCCTGCGCGGCAGCGACCGCTTCTTTAACCGCTTGGCCAAAGCCCTCGCTGCCGTGAATGATCTGGTCCGCCGCAAATGAACCGATTACCACATCGCCGTGTCGTTTTTGGAGTACGGCTGCCGCCAACCCGATAGCGGCCATTGTGTTGCGCGGGCTGGGTTCAGCAATGAAGTCCGATGCTGGGATTTCCGGGAGTTGTGCACTGGCTGCAGCCACATGCTTTTGCCCGGTCACTATCACGGCGCTTTCCGCCAAGGGCGCTAGCCGATCCACGGTAGCTTGCAGCAGGCTGCGGCCCGCGCCGGTTAAATCGAGTAAGAATTTGGGCGCGGTGGAACGGCTGAGCGGCCACAACCGGGTGCCGCTACCGCCAGCCGGGATTACCGCAAAAAAGTCTTTGATGGGCATTGGGCAACTCTCCCTTATTCAGTTCCAAAGGTTTTGGAGGCGCGGCGCAGGCGCTTAAAAACTGCGGCGGTAATTACCGCTGGGGCTTGATGGGTGGATGGCCGCCTACTGGCCTTGAGCGGCGTACTTCGCCTCAACGGCTTGCTTGGCCGGCCGCCACCAATCTTCATTGGCTCGGTACCAATCCACGGTAGCCTTGAGGCCGCTTTCAAAATCTGTGTACTTGGGCGTCCAGCCCAGTTCATTACGCAGCTTTGAGGCGTCGATGGCGTAGCGCAGGTCGTGGCCAGCACGGTCAGTGACATGCTCAAAATCATTTTTGTCATAGCCAAAGATTTCTAGCAATTCTTGGACCACATCCAAATTGGTTTTTTCACCATCGGCGCCAATTAGGTAAGTTTCCCCAACCCGGCCGTTATCAATAATGGCCCAAACTGCAGAGTTGTGGTCATCAACGTGAATCCAATCGCGCACATTTTCGCCTTTACCGTAAAGTTTGGGTTTAACCCCATCAATTAGGTTAGTAATTTGGCGCGGGATAAACTTTTCGATATGTTGGTAGGGGCCGTAGTTGTTGGAGCAGTTTGAGATAGTAGCGGGCACGCCAAAACTCCTCACCCAAGCCCGCACTAGCAGGTCAGAGCCCGCTTTAGTCGATGAATAAGGGCTAGATGGGTTGTACGGGGTATCCGGCGTAAACTTAGCTGGGTCATCTAGTTCCAGGTCACCATAAACTTCATCAGTAGAAATGTGGTGCAGGCGTTTTTTATTTTTGCGCACTGCTTCCAAAATGTTGTAGGTGCCAATTAAGTTAGTATCAATAAAAGGTGAGGGGTCATTTAGGGAGTTGTCATTGTGACTCTCAGCAGCAAAGTGAACTACTAAATCATTTTCAGCCACAAGTTGGTTCACTAATTCAGCATCGGTAATGGAGCCATGCACAAATTTAATTTTGTCCCATACTGGTTTTAGCGACTCAGTATTCCCGGCATACGTCAGGGCATCTAGCACCGTGATTTCAACATCGGGCCGCTCTTTTACCGTGAGGTGAACAAAATTTGAACCAATAAACCCGGCCCCGCCGGTCACAAGTACTCGCACCTGCGCTAGCATACCATTGTGGCCGAGTTGGTATTCTTTACTGGGACCATGGATTCGGGGAAATCTACCCTGGCCATGCAAACCGATTACAATTTTGCGCGCAATGGGCGCCCCGGGCTGGTTTTTACCAGCCATGACCGGGCGGGCGTGGGGGTAATTACCTCCCGAATTGGCTTGGAGACCCCCGCTATTGAAGTCGCTAATGACTTTGACTTTTTTAAGTATGTTTCCGATGAATTGGCTGAGCGCCCGGTGGAATATTTAGTTTTAGATGAAGCGCAGTTCTATACCCGCGAACAGATTGACCAATTAGCTCGGATTGTGGATGAATTAAGCATTAACGTATTTGCTTTTGGCATTACTACTGATTTTAGGGCTAACTTATTTGCTGGGTCAGCACGGTTATTTGAATTAGCCGACCGGGTAGAAGTGCTGCAGTTGCAAAACTTATGTTGGTGCGGGGCGCGCGCTACCCATAACGCCCGCAAAGTTAATGGCCGCATGGTTTTGGAAGGCGAACAATTAGTTTTGGGCGACACTACTGACGAATCTATGGACGGCATCGTGACTTATGAAGTGCTGTGCCGCCGTCACCACATGCAAGGCATAGTTAGTACCAACTAGCAATAGAGCCCGGCACTTGGCGAGCCGGTTAAATGCCCAAAGTGAGCGCTCCCGGTAAAGTATGCCAACAAATACGGTACGCTGTACTGTGTGCGTGGAATCATTTTGGCTGGCGGCTCAGGTACCCGCCTGCACCCAATTACTTTAGGCGTTAGCAAGCAATTAGTACCTGTTTATGACAAACCGATGATTTACTACCCCTTATCAACTTTGTTATTAGCGGGCATCAAAGACGTACTTATTATTACCACCCCGCACGATGCGGAATCTTTTCACCGGTTATTAGGTGATGGTTCCCAGTTTGGCATTAACATCACCTATACTGTGCAAGCCGAGCCTAATGGTTTGGCTCAGGCTTTCGTTTTGGGTGCCGGCCACATCGGCAATGATAAAGCTGCCTTAGTTCTTGGCGATAACATTTTCTATGGCCCAGGCTTAGGCGATAACTTGCAGAACTTGACTAACTTGGACGGTGGCGCGGTATTTGCTTATCAGGTTGCTAACCCCAGCGATTACGGTGTAGTGGAATTTGACCATGATGGCCGGGCAATCTCATTAGAAGAAAAACCTGCGTCACCAAAATCAAATTATGCGGTGCCCGGTTTATATTTCTACGATAACGATGTGATTGAGATCGCCAAGAATTTAGCACCATCCGCCCGTGGGGAATATGAGATTACCGACGTTAACCGCGAATACTTAAATCGAGGCAAGCTGCAAGTTTCCGTGTTACCGCGTGGTACTGCCTGGCTTGATACCGGATCATTTGATTCCCTTAATGACGCCTCCAATTATGTGCGCACCATTGAAGCTCGCCAAGGCATGAAGGTAGGAGCTCCCGAAGAAGTAGCTTGGCGGCGCGGGTTCTTAACCGATGATGAATTACGGGTACGGGCGGAAAAACTAACCAAGTCCGGCTATGGGGATTATTTATTAGGCTTATTGGCACACAAAGAAGCCACTTCGCCCCGGCATTAGTCTTTATCCGCATAGGCCGTTTGCGGTAGTGATTCTTTATTGGATAGGTCTCATCACCTAACCGACAAGATGGTTATTTCATTTACCACGATATTAAAATTTTGTAGGAGCAAAACTGTGGAAATTACTCCCCTTGACATTGAAGGCGCTTTTGTAGTTACGCCCAAACAATTCCCCGATCCACGTGGCTTATTTACCGAAGTGTTTAAGGGTAGCGAATTCGTTAAAGCGATTGGGCATGAATTAACCGTTAAGCAAGTTAATTGTTCAGTCAGCGCTGCTGGTACCGTGCGCGGCATCCATTATGCCGAGATCCCACCCAGCCAAGCCAAATACGTAATGTGCCCGCAAGGGGCCGTGCTTGACATCGTGATTGATATCCGCGAAGGCTCCCCCACTTTTGGCAAATATGAAACTGTTTTATTGGACAATGTGGACCGGCGTGCTGTTTACCTTTCCGAGGGGTTAGGCCACGCCTTTATCGCCCTCGAAGATGGGTCTACCGTGATGTACCTCTGCTCGGAGCCTTACAACCCGGGCCGCGAGCATGGCATCAACCCGCTTGACCCCACCCTCGCCATTGAATGGCCCACAGTTGACCGCGCGGGGCGCCCCATGGAGTTGTTAATCAGCGAAAAAGACACCGCTGCGCCATCGTTCCTTGAACAGCAGGCCGCAGGCATGCTGCCCAACTACGCTTCGGCCCGCGACTTCGTCGCGTCACTTTAGGCGCGCGATCTGCTGCGTTGTCGTTCCCGCTCATGGAGTCTACCTCCACTCCGCTCACACTCCGCCTTGCATCTCATCACGCCTAAAGCACCGAAGCCTTCTGGCGTTATCTCACGCGGCGAGAGAGACGATGGGGCGAGCTTGGGATCTGCCCGTGCTGTTTTTTACTACTACGTACGATGCCGAGACGTGAGGTTCTAGGGCGCTGACTTTATCGTTGGGCGCGCCAATTACCAGTTGGAAGCCCAGGCCCCGCCAGGCACCCAGCGCCCGGCCAGTGAACTTCGCATCGGCCTTGATCAAGGCTTCATCCAAGAAAACGGGAGCATAGCGCGGACGTTCCGCCCCGGCATCGCCCAGTTGATAACGTAGGGCAGCACCGACGATGAAGGCGACCAGTTCTTGGCTTTCCCCACCGGATTTCTCGCCAATGTGGTCGTATAAGGCCACGTGATTGCCGTCTAGGTCCACCTTTTCGGCGCTCAGGCGCACTTGGCGGCGCACGTCAATCAGGTCGGCCCGCTCCGGGGCGCCGGGGCGGATGCGCTCAATAATCTGCACCATCTTGCGATACCAGGCGTTCCGTTCTTCCGGCTCGGCACTAGGAGTTACCGATGCTAGCTCACGTAGTTGGCGGCGGAATTTAGTGATCAGACTTGACTCGATGGTTTGGCAGGTTATTTGCAGACGATGGTTAGCATCAGCAAAGGGCAAGTTTGCCAAAATGGTATTGACCGGCTGGATGCGCTCCGTGATTTCGGTTAGCGCGCGGCGCAGCGTGCGGTCCAAATCTGCCAGGTCAGCGCCAGTAAGTTGCGCGAGCGACCGGCTCCACTCCGCTTCCAGCGTGTGCAAGCCATCGGTTTCCAGGCTGAGCAATATGCGTTCAAAATCGCCGTAGCTGGCATCTGGGTCAGTGCCTAAGTTGGGGTTGGGCCAACGTTGTAAGTAGTGTTGGAATACTGTGCGCAGGGCCGTGGTGGCGTTGTCTAGCGCCAAATGCGCAGCCGATTGGTCGGTTTCCAAGCGCTCGGCAGCATGCTGCATTACGGCGTCGAAGTTCGCTAGGGCTTTCGCTGGACGAATCGCATCAGGTTGGTCATTCTGCGCGGAAGTCGCAGAATCTAGCGCGACCAGTGAATCGCTAAGCCTAGATTCTGCGATCTGCGCCCCTGCGGTGCTTGCCGCGGAATGACGGGAAATGCCCAGGGCGGTGTCCAAGTACTCGCGCTGGGCATCGCTGACGGTCAGGCCCGATTCTTCAGCCTGATCCAGTACGGCCTGAGCGTTGTCAACTTGCTCGGTGTAGCCCTCCCACTTCTCATTGAGCGCCGCAGCGCGGGCTTTGCCCGAACCCAATTTCTCAGTCAGGGTTTGGATTTCGGCATCGAGGCCCGCCGCCCGAGCGGATAACTCCCCCGCCTCCGGGTTGTCGATTTCGGCGGACTCAATTAAATCTTGCCAGCGGGCCACAGCCTGGGCGGCACCCTTAATGTCAATGGCATCCCAAGTGGTGCGCGCGATAAAAGCCGCTGCAGCCTGTTGCTGGCGTAGGGCCTTGCTGCGCAGGTCAGCGCCCCGGAACGATGCTGCAGCCTGTTCCAATTCCCGCTTCTTAGCCGCTATTTGGGCCTCCAAGGCGGAAATAGCGCGGGAGTTAGTGAAGCCCAAAACGTTGTTCTTACCCGAACCACCGTGGGCACCGCGTTGGCCTTCAGAGGTTTGGCCGCTGCGCGTTAACGCTTTACTGTAATCACCCAACTTAGCGGCATCGTTCACGCAGACATACGCAAAGCGGTTTGCCAAAATACCTTGTAAGGCCCCAGCAAACGGCGAGTTAGCGTAATCTAGGCGTCCTGGCAAAGTGGTGGGGTCTAGGTGTTCGCGCTGGCTTTCCCGCAAAGGCACACCTTCAAAGCGCACGCGGATCGGCACCGGCACGTTGTCAATTGCATCGCGAAAGTCGGCCAAGTGGGTATCTGGCACCAGCAACGTGGTGGCAAAGCCGCCCAAGGCCAGGTTAAAGGCGTCACGCCAGTTCTCATGCGCTACCTGCACCTCAACTAACTCACCCACAAACGGTAACTGCTCGGCAGGCAGGCCAGCGGCTTTTGCCAAGGCCACCCGTGCCAAGTGCAGGTTTTCCGGGATGTTGCCTTTGCGTTTGGTCAGGCCATTTAATTCTTCTTGCAGGGCGCGCAACTGCGCCTCGGTGGCTTTTTCAGTTAGCAAAGCGGCGTCACGGGCCGATGCTGTGGCTGCGCCATCGTCATTAAGTAAGGCGCCCGCCTCAGCCACCAGATGCGTATAATCGCCTTGGGTATTGATGTGTACGTCAAATAATTGCGCGGCTTCGTCAATTTGAGCGCGGGTAGCTCGGGCATCTTCCAGGGTTTTGGTCGCGGCAGCAAGTTCGCGCTCGGCATTTTGCACTTTGTCTCCGCCCGAGACCCAAAGTTGCTGGCGCACTGCTGCCAATTCCACCCGGCGATTTTGGATTTGAGCCTCAAGCTCGCGGTTAGCGCGGTCAATATCCCAACTATCTTTGCGCACTTCGGCTTCTACATCGCGCAATAATTCAATGCGGCGCTCGGCCCGCCAGGCATTTAGCACTGACAATTTGGAACCCAGCAATTTGCCGGGGGTGGCCGTAATGCCATCGAGGATGGCGAGGCGCGCCCGCGCATCATCAATTTGGGCACGGTACTTGCGAATTGGCGCTAGCGTTTGTAACTGCGCTGCTGCCGTTAGCATTAATTCACGAGTAGCAGATAATTCGTCAAAATGGGTAACTACTTCATCAGCTTTTAATAGTGTGCTCGGTTCTTCTAATACCATCGCCTTATATAAGGCATCAACGGTGGTAATTTGTTGACCCGCTTGAATCCGAGCTAATAAACCGGCCGCTTTATCGCCGCCGCCAGCAGCCCCAATCCCCAAGGTGGAATATAACCGTGCCGTAAATTCTTTATCGGTATCGAAGGAGGTTAAACCTAAAGCTGAGATGGCGTTCTTATTCCATTTTTGCTCCGCCCCTTGGCTTAATTGCGATAAATCAAATTCACCTGCAATAGTGGCACGCAGCGTAAATACGTGTTCCATTGTGGTGGCGTGAGTGGGCACGTACCAGGCGCGCAGGCCGGTGAATTTGGCTCCGCCTTGATCTTCCCAGGTCAGTGCTACTGCCGACCAGGTATCGGTGTTGGCGCCGCGCAGCACGCGGTTGGTTGTTACGCCAGTGCTGGAGCGGGTTTCATCAAGCTTGCCCCTAGCGTAACTGATTATGTTACGTTGGTCTTTACCGCGCGGGCGGCCCACTACGGAGCCATTTGAGGCGCCGTTAAATGGGGTGGTGTGCGGCATTAGTAGCGCAATGTAAGCATCCATCAGGGTCGATTTACCGGAACCAGAAGCCCCCGCTAGCAGCGTGGCTTCTGGTGCCAAGCGCACCCGATGGGCGCCATCGAACACGCCCCAGTTTACAACTTGCAACTCGCGTGCTACCCACTGTTTAAGGTTGGAGGCTTCCGGGATTAGGCCGAAAAGGGTATCAATCATTGCCATCGTTATGCTTCTTCCTCTTCGCCCTCATCAATAACAACCTCGCTTTGGAGATCCTGCGTCTCCGTTTCACTACGCGCAGGATGACGGTTGGGGTCATTCCCGCCGTCATTCTGCGCGTAAGTCGCAGAATCCAGCACATGCTGAGCATTGCGAGCTTTAGATTCTGCGTTCTGCGCCGCTTCGCGACTTGCCGCAGAATGACCGTCTGAAGACAACCAAGCCGCCAATTCGGTGAGGCGATCAACGGTCAATACAATTTCAACTAGAGGCGTAATGCGATAACGGCCGGGGGCCTCTTCAATTAAAAAGCCCTCACGGGATAAGCGCTGGATGGCAGAGCGAATTTCGCGTTGAATGCCCGCCAAATCGCCCGAAGTCTCCGGGAAGAATGTTAAAGCTTGGCTTTCTAATTCTTCCCCATCTACCCTAATCGGTTCTGAACCATCACCTCGTTGATTAAGAGCACGTAATTGCACCAACAAAATAGTTTCGGCCCGATTAAAGGGATCATCCTTTAACAAAATTGGATTATCAATTTCTTCCGAACGCACTTGCTTTTTGTAGGCAATACCTCGGTCGCGGTCAATTACTAACGTGACATATAAATCATGCAAACGGGATTCAATTACGGTTTGGTTTTCCAATAAGGCTTTCCAACGCTCCGGGTTGCGGCTGGCAAACATGTACCGGCGGCGCAACAAATCCACCAACACATTGCGCGCTTCTGGTTCTAAAACCCCAGTGTCGCCCGCAAACAACTCAAAGGGGTCAGCCTCCATCGCCACCGGTTCAATAAACCCAGCCTCAACATCGTCAACCGGCGCTTCAGCAGTCGGTACGGCCATACTTTGTTCCGCAACTGCTGGATTCGGATTCCAGCCATGCGGAGTACTAGATTCTGCGTCTTCGTCGCGATGCTCCTCGCGCAGAATGACAGTGGGGGAATCAAGGTGATAAGTAGGGTCATTCATCGGTTACACCTATTAGTGTTGAATTGAGTTGTGGCGCGCTGGTATCGAGACGAGGCTGTTGGTTCTCGGGTTGGGCTGGGGCAAGGTTAGCGGACTGGAAGGCTAGGCGGGTTACGGAGCCATCGGGGCGGGTGGCGGTCACTTCGGCCACGGCAGCATCATCATGCAAGCCGAAAACGGCAGCGAGTTCAAGCAAGCCCACTAGGTCAACGGGGCGGCGCGCACCATCGGGCAGTGAGGTGAAAATGTCAGTAACTTCCACACGTTTTTCGGCACCGTCGGGCAAAGCGGCAAATGCGTTTGCCAAAGTGGATTGCAGGGCACTTTCCAGCGAACCGTAATCGGGGCCGCCCCAGGCTTTGGCTTCGGTGAAAGACACTGGCTCATGCGTTTCGGGCTGTGCAGCCAAAGGCTGCGGACGGTTATGCGAGCCCAGGTCAGCCAAATCCCCACGTGGGCGGCCCAGGTCGGCGCGCGGCAAACGGCGGGCAGCGGGCACCTCTTGGCCCCGGCGGCTTTCGGGAATCCACGCGCCCAAACCAGCAATCACGGAGCGCAACAGATCATCAACTTGGCGGTCCCGCATCGGGTCCAGATGGCTCACGGCTTGCGTTACCACATGGGTAGCACGGCGCCGAGCAGCCAAAACGTTATCCAAGCCCAGTTCAATCAACCGCCCAATCCCGGCTAAATCGCGGCGCTGCGTGGGCGTCAGCATCTCAGCAAAAGGATGGGCCAAAACGGCGTGCAAATTGTGGTTGAGCTGCTCCAACATTTCGTGGTCTTCCAGCAATTCCAACGCGCCCCCAAACGCCCGGCCCTCTGCGGTGCCCTCCATCAAATGCTCGGCCCGCTCCAAGTAATCACGCAAAACCTCGCCGGTAGGCCGGTCCTCCGCGCGCAGAGCCGTCACGGTATCGCGCTGAATCGCCTTGACCGACTCAGCCACGCGGGCAAAGTCAGCCGGGAGCTCGCGCACCTGCAGCAACACGGTTTCAGCGGACTCCAATAGTTGGTCAACTGGAGTTTCCGGCACGATGCCGCCGCTTTTAAGTTGCTTGATCTGCGCTTTGCGCTCGTCAATTTCAGCTTGCAGCCGTTCAATGCGGCTCTCCATCGAGGGGTCGACCTCGGCGGCTAGTTGGTCCACTGCCGCCAGCAGCGTCAAGATGCGGCTGCGGCTCACGCTAGCCCGGTTGCCGCCCGCGCGGTTAGTCACTTCCAGGGCGCCAACGGCGTGGGCGGTGAGCCGATAGACTTCCGTGGTTTCCCCATCGGGCATCTCAGTAACAGGTGCTGCCATGGCCAGGCCCGGCTGTTCCTCATCGGGCAGTAATGACGGCTCTGCTGGTCTTACCGGGTCTAAGGTTTGGGTGGCTAGCCAGCCCGCCTCTACCCAAGTGCGGCACAGTTCGCGCGCGGTTTTTTCTGGCATGTCGATGCCAGCGTTGCGCAGGTCAGCCAGCGCGGTAGAAATTTCGGCATGCACATCGGCCACGGGCACGGCTAAACGCTCAGCACTGAACACCAAGCCCAACAGCGCCGTGATAAGTGGAGCGTCCCGGCGGGCTAGCAGCGCCAACATCGGATTGCGATAAGCCGTTTGGGCCGCTTCTAGGGCCGCCGTTGCCGTGAATTGGGCATCACTCCCCCACGCCGGAGCGAGGTTGGTTGATTTGGCAGCCACAACTTAACACCTTAAACGGTAGGTACGACTAAGCGGGCGTTTCTGCATCGTCATCGTGCATCCGGATACGGGCTTGGCCTGCCGCTACCGCTCGCCCGGCGCAGGCTTGGCCTGCCGCTACCGCTCGCCCTGCGCATATTGGCGCCTACCACCTACCAAAGCAAACCCGCCCACCACTCAGCGCACGCAAAACACCTACCAAATAGCCCACCGCAACCGCGACGGCACTACCAGCCTACTCACCACGCAATCCGCGCCATCAGTGCAATCGGCGCCAATACTCAATGCAGCCCCAGCCAACAGCTACTTGGGGCGAAAACTACTCAATACGCCGCGCGCCAAACGTACTATTGAACCCTAATAAGTCAATCGTTAAACAAATGCGCGAGGGCAGGCGGCCCGCGCGTAATGGGAAACACCGCCCACCGAAATATATAGGACGGAAAATGACCGAGCAAGCAAAATTTAAATTACTGAACTTTTCTAAGAGCGGCCTGGCCGTGATGATTGGCGCTGCCGTGGCGGTTTCTTCGCTGATGGCGCCCAATCCCGCTAGCGCTAATGACGCAGACGAGCCGGAAAACTTTTACGAGGCCGTGGCCGAGGTTATGCACGATGCCGAAGCAGATTCTGCGATGGCGCGCGTGGCTGACCTGTTCCATGTTGATTTTCATGAAGACGTACAAGTGGCGGATATGAGCTGGGAATCCGTTCCTAACCCCATTTCCCTACCAGCGCCTAAGTATGTGACTCCGGCTGACCGTATTCCGGTTACCGACCCCTCGCCCACCGGCTTTGCCGCCATGGCTGCTGACCTCCCGGCCAGCAATGTGGGCCGCAGCATGAGCCCTAGCGGCATCGCGCTGCTGAAAGAGCTAGAAGGCTTGGAGCTGACTGGTTACGTGCTGGGCGATGGCATGTGTACCATCGGGTATGGCCACGCGGAACCGCTTTCGGTGGTTTCGGCATCGGCTTGCCGCCAGTGGACCATCACTGAAGAAGAAGCCGAGGCGATGTTGCGCGAGGACGTTCAGATCTACGCCGATGCCGTGGGCAACCACTTTACCCGCCCGCTGACCCAGAACCAGTTCGATGCTTTGACTAGCTTTACTTACAACGTAGGTGTGGCTTGGTTCGACAAGTGGGAATGGAATGACCAGCCTGATGATCACTCCATTACCGGGGCGATGATGATGGCAGTTTACCCGGCCAAATTCAAGGAGGGCTTAACTGCCCGCCGCAACGCCGAAATCGCCTTGTTCTACCTAGACAGCGCGGGCGCCTAATTAAACGTCAGTTGAGCTACTTGGATAATTATCGGTAGCTCAACTGAAATTCACTTGTTGTTGTCCCCACGTCGCACCTAAGCGAGCGCAAGCGAGACAGGAAGATGTGGCAATACTACAGCACAACGTTCACTAAATTGGGGGCGCGGACAATCACTATAAGCGATTGTCCGCTTTTTGTATTTATAACCATCCTTTTTTAACAGCCTGGTACGCTGCTTCAAATGGAGTAGCAGCATCGAGTTGCTTCATCAAAACTTTTAGTCTTCGGCGCACTGTACTTTCATCGATACCCATGCGATGTGCGACTTCAGCATACCTGCAACCAACAGCAAGCAACTCCAGCATCGATTTATCAGAATCATTCAGTTTTTCCGGTAGGCTAAAACGTTCACCCCAAACAGCAGCCTGAGCCCACAATGTGTCAAACAATGTCTGAAAAACCTGAACCGCACTGGGCGCACGATAGATTGTAATGCCGCCTGTGAAGTCCTCCGGTTCTGTTTGTACTATTGCAGTTTTCCGGTCGGAAATAATCATCCTTACTGGAACGGTTGGAATCGTGCGCACCTCGGATCCCATATCGTTCAACCATTGAACATGCTCCCTTGTGACAGCATCGCGCCGAATTCTTGTTTCCCATATGGAACGGGAACATACCCCACGTCTAAACTTCTCTTCATTGAGCACTCGGGTTTCCGCCAAATCATATGCAGACTGCGCACCCCCGGGTACTAAGGTGTGGATTTCATTCTTAGTCTCGTTTTGGACATCCCGAAAGGCTGCAAGTATTCGCTTCTTTTCGAACGGAACGGATTCTGGGAGTGACTGTTTGTCCACGATCCCTCCCCCCTTCGGGTGACGCGATTTGCAGATTTTCAAGACGCTGAAAGGTCATTATACCCGCCACCCATTTATTAATGCGCAAACTTAATTATTTAATCTCGATGACAATTACGTACAAGATAATAACAGACTGCACTTCTGGTTTCAGCAGATTTGTGCTAGTTTCCACGCAAATTACTTAGTAGACGTTTCCGTGCGTCGGGTTTTTCCGCCTTTACTTATCAACCTTTACGCTGGCACAATAGCAATTGTCACGAGCGATTCCAGAATCGAAACTGAAATCCGCAACACTCGCAAAGCCGCGAAAAGGAGAGCTATGTTTGGAGTAATCAATGGAACCCATGAAGAACAAAACTAAAAAAACACTATTTGCTCTGGCATCCGTCGCAGCACTGGCACTCGGGAATGCGACCGTGGCATCAGCCAGCACGGTACCCGAAAGTCCGGCTGAGGTCAGGAGCAGTCAGCCCCGCAATGTCGCGACGCGAAACCTTGGTAGCCACTCGTGCAGTCTCGGCAACCTGATTGTTCATTCAACCGCGAACACTGCCGGTCGCGATGGCGAATATATTATGCACACCACCCTAAACACCCAGGGCGGCTCCAGCAGCGTAATATTCGGCGGGGCCAATGCACGGAACCATATGCAACGGAGTTCCGGGCACGGCATGTCTTTCGCGAACCAAGTCCATGTACGGGTAGTCGGCGGAACCCTCAGCGGTGCTGGTGTATCATGCGGCGCAATGTAGTTCGATCTATTCTAATATTCGGCATTACGGCAATCTTCGCGACTGGATGCGCGTCCGCCGCTCCCGCTTTGGATTATAGTCCAGTTTCACAATTGACAGATCTTGAGCAATTAGAAGTAGCGCAAGCAGCATTTGAGAACTGCATGATTACCAAAGGCTACTCTGCCGATAATGCTATCATTGTTGGCGGATCCACCGATATTGCTTACGAATACTGGGCACAATGGCTACTAGATAATAGCGCATGCCGCAGCACTTATTGGGATCCAGTATGGCATCAAGTTACGAACCAGTAACGTTCTAAACAACAACATTAACTAAATTGGGGGCGCGGACAATCACTTTGCGGATTTCTGCGCCTCCAATTGCTTTTTGTAATGTTTCATCTGCTAAGGCAATTTTTTCTAAGTCGTTTGACGTTATCGATGGCGGAACCTCGATGCGGGAGCGGACTTTGCCTTTAACTTGCAATACACAAGTCACACTATCTTCCACTAAGTATTCCGGGTCAGCTACCGGAAATGGCTCACGCGCTAAAGATGTGTTATGGCCTAGTTTTTCCCACAATTCTTCTGCAATATGCGGAGCCAAGGGTGCCGTCATTAAAACTAAGGGTTCAATAGCCTCACGCGGTACTGGATGTAACTGCGTTAAATGGTTATTCAATTGAATTAACTTGGCAATCGCAGTATTAGGCCGCATATTGCCCATTTCTTCCGTAACTTCCTTGATGGTGCGGTTTACCAGGCGCTTAGTGGCCAGGTCAGCCTCTTGTTCACCGACGATGTTGGCGCCAGTTTCTTCATCCACCACGTTACGCCATAAGCGTTGCAAAAAGCGTTGGGAACCAACCACGTCACGGGTATTCCACGGGCGCGAAACATCCAATGGACCCATTGACATTTCATAAAGGCGGAAGGTATCGGCACCATAATCGCGATACATTTCATCTGGGGTCACGATGTTCTTTAGTGACTTACCCATCTTGCCGTATTCTTGAAATACGCCTTGGAATACTGGCTCGCCAGCATTCTCATGGTTACCACCTTTAATGGCGAACTTTGTTTCGCGATCCCCCACCTTTATGGGGTTATCAAGTTCAATTACTTGGTTAGCATTTTGATATGCACCGCGCTCATCAGTATAAGCATAGGCTTGAATGTAACCCTGGTTAAATAACTTACCAAAAGGTTCTAAGGCAGTTACATAACCCAAATCAAATAGCACCTTATGCCAAAAACGCGCATAAAGCAGGTGCAATACCGCGTGCTCAACGCCGCCAATGTACAAATCCACCCCGCCAGCCGGTCCGCTAGTGGAATTATGGCGCGGCCCCATCCAGTAGTTTTCCAACGGAATGTCAATTACGGCATCTGCCTCCCCGCGCGTGGGGTCTAGGTAGCGCAAGTAATACCAGCAACTACCTGCCCAGTTAGGCATGGTGTTGGTATCGCGGCGGTATTGCTTGGGGCCATCACCCAGGTCTAGCGTGACGTTCACCCAATCTTCATTGCGGCCCAGCGGAGCCTCGGGCATGGAGGCAGCATCGTTCGGCTCAAAAGTTCTTGGTTGGTAGTCTGGTACATCCGGCAGGCCCACGGGCAAGTCGGCAACCGGCAGGGCATGGGGTCGGTTTTCGGCATCCCACACGATGGGGAACGGCTCGCCCCAATAACGTTGGCGGCTAAACAGCCAGTCGCGCAAGCGGTAGGTGGTAGCGGACTTCCCGATGCCGGTCTCTTCTAACCACGTAGTAATTTTGGCCTTGGCTTCCGGAACACTTAAGCCGTTCAGGTTTGGTGGGTTATCTATTACCAAATCTGCGCCACTAACTTCACCGTCACCCTGCGCGAAGTCGCAGGGTCCAGCGAGAGCGTCGTTACCAGGATCTGGATTATGCGACGGCGTCGTACCTCCTTGCGCAGAATGACTGCTGGCAGCATCAACGACAACGGCGGGCGAGTTAATGACCTTGCCATCGCCCACGTAAGCGGCGGCTAGGTCGGCAGGCAAACCGCCCTCGGGTTCGACGGTGTACACGATGGGCAGGTGGTATTGCTCGGCAAATTCAAAGTCGCGTTGGTCGCCGCCGGGCACCGCCATAATGGCTCCGGTGCCGTAACCCATCAGCACGTAATCGGCGGTGAACACCGGGATAGGCGCGCCGGTCAGCGGGTTAATGGCTAGGTGGCCGGTGAATACGCCGGTCTTTTTGCCAGCATCCTCCATTCGCTGAACTGCGGTTTTACCTGCCGCCACCTTTTGATAAGCCCTTACCGCGTCCGATGGTGAGGCAGCTCCCCCGGTCCAAGCTGGGTCGGTGCCCTCGGGCCACTCGGCTGGCAGGTGGTCCAAAAGCGGGTGCTCGGGTGCTACCACCATAAAAGTGGCGCCGAACAAAGTATCGGGCCGGGTGGTGAACACTTCCAAAATCCGATTCGCCCCGTTGTCACCCTGCGCGGAGTCGCAGGGTCCAGGGATGCCGCCACTAACTGGCTCTAGATTCTGCGACGGCGTCGTTCCTCCTTGCGCAGAATGACAAATAGGCTGCACGGCAAACTTGACGTGGGCGCCGGTGGATTTGCCGATCCAGTTGCGCTGCATATGCTTGATGGCATCGGGCCAGTCGATTAGGTCTAAATCATCGGCCAGCCGGTCCCCATAAGCCGTGATGCGCATTTTCCATTGCGAAAGCGGTTTGGTGAATACCGGGAAATTGCCGCGTTCGGATTTTCCGTCAATTACCTCTTCATTGGCCAGCACGGTTCCCAGCCCTGGGCACCAGTTAACGGGAGATTCATCGTTATAGGCTAAGCGTTGGGAGTTGATTACTTCATCTTGCTCGGCAACAGGTAGCGAATTCCAAACCGCGCCGCCTTCGTTCGCGCCCTCATGTCCGGGTACCGCCCGCAACCCGGAAGCTAGTTCACTACGCAGTTCCGCAATGGGGCGCGCCTTGCCTTTCCGCGAGCGCCCCGCAGCATCCACCCACTCTGCGGTATCGTCATACCAAGCATCAAAAATTTGCAAGAAAATCCATTGCGTCCAGCGCACATAATCCGGGTCGATGGTGGCGAAGGTGCGCGCGGCATCGTGCCCCAGGCCCAAGCGGCGCAGTTGCTGCTCCATCGTGGCAATGTTGGCCTCGGTAGTCACCTTGGGGTGCTGGCCGGTCTGCACCGCGTACTGCTCGGCGGGCAGGCCAAAGGCGTCATACCCCATCGCGTGCAGCACGTTGTCGCCTTGCATCCGGCGGTAGCGGCCCACCACATCGGATGCGATGTAGCCCAGCGGGTGCCCCACGTGCAGGCCTGCGCCCGATGGATACGGGAACATGTCCATAATAAAGTATGGTTGGCCCAGGCCTTGCGCCGCCGCCTCAGCGGGCTCCAAGGCCGCAAAAGTATGCTGGTCAGCCCAGCGATCCTGCCACTTTAGCTCAATCTGATTCGCCAGCGCCGGGGTGTACCGATAGGCGGGACCCGTGGGTGACCCGATGGCGGGCGCCACAGGCTGGGAAACGTTGGCGTTAACAGGCATAGACATAAGCAAACAGCCTAGTGGAACATAACCCCTTGCCTAAGCAGAGTGACACCTTTCGGCATCGTCACACCCGTTTTCTGAAGTATCATCCAAATAGCAATAAAGAAACAGTTGCAGCTTACCGGAAATAAGCCACGCGGTTAGTAGAGTGTGACTATGGCCACACGGCGGGATTTGTTAAGCATGTTTGGTACCGCTGCGTTGGCCCTAAGCGTTGGGGGTTGCGGCATCATTGGTACTGCTCAGGGTGCTACTAGTAACGATGGGGCGGCAGCATCGCCCCGTGGCCCGCTGGATGAGATCATGGCGACGGTTTGGGGCAACAACTTGACCCCAGAAGAACTGGCGCTAAAGTTTGATGCTCAAAATAAGCGCCGGGAAGAGCTGATTGCCCAATGCCTTACCCGCGCCGGGTTTGAATATATCCCTAATCCCGGCACCGTTGGGATTACTAATGTGAGTGATAATATGTGGCGCCCCGATGATCGGGATTGGGTAGTGCAATATGGCTATGGCATGACTTATTCCCCCTGGAACGATGTGGTAGAGGCGCCCGTTGCTGAAAACACTTATGTTGACCCTAATGCTGCTTATTTAGATAGCTTGAGCGATTCAGAACGGGATGCTTTTTATGTAGCTTTGTACGGCCCACCAAACGATGGGGTGCCTAGCGGAATTGTTTCGGATGACGGCCAAATAATTGATATGGAAGCCTTTGTTGAACTGCAAGGTTGTTGGGGCAAAGCCCAATACCAAATTGATGATGGCAGCCGTGACCGGGCAATTACTTCCACAGAATTTGCTCCGTTATTTGATGCCATGAACAAAATGCATGAAGACCTTTGGAACAACGTATCTGAACCGGAGCAAGATTGGGCTGCGTGCATGGCCGGGGCTGGTTATCCGAATTTAGAACGCCAATATGAAGCCCAGAATTTAATCTCAGATGAGCAACAAGAGTTTTACACTGATTTTGATTGGGATAACTGGGATTTTGATAAGCAAGGTTCACCAAGCCCGGCTAATACGCCCGCGTTGGCGATAATTGGCCAACACGAACTTGAAGTCGCTTTAGCTGATTTGAATTGCCGTGAATCAGTTAATTACCGTGCCCGGATGGAAGCGCGGCAGGTTGCGGCAGAAACCCAATTTATCCAAGATAACCGCGCAGCTTTGGATGCTTTATTAGCTGTGGTAGCACAGTTCAGCTAATTCCTAAATATGGCGATTGACCTGGAGTTATAGTTTGTCCGGGGCTGCTGCTAGCGTTGGGGCATGGGAATAACGCGGCAGATTATTAGCACCGCAGGCGTCTTGGCGCTGGTGGTGAGCGTCAGTGCTTGCAGCGCGTTGGGAATTGGCGGGGGCGGCGCTGGTGGCAGTGGCGGGAACGGCGATGGCGCAGCGGCGGCATCGAACACACGCGTTTCGCTGCTAGATGAGTTTTTAGCCCCGGTATGGGGCACCAACTTATCCCCCGAAGAACAAGTGCTGCGCGGTAACGCCGAAAATGCGCAGCGGGAGCAATACATTGCCGAGTGCATGCACCAGGCGGGTTTTGAGTACATACCCAACCCAGTAATTAATACAGTTACGCAGGAAACCAACGCAGATTCGATTTGGCGCCCAGATGACCGGGCTTGGGTAGAAGAGTTTGGTTACGCCGCCATTGTTTCGCCCTGGGAAAATGTGGGCCGAGGTGAAGAAATGGGCGCAGGCAACGTTCCGGTTGACCCGAACCAGGCTTACTTAGATAACCTCACCGAATCGGAACGGCAAGCTTTCAATGATGCGCTCTGGGGCGCCCCGATTGATTTGGATGGCGAAACCCTTGATCACATGACCATGGAAGATCGCCTTGCTCTGATGGGGTGCTTCGGTTATGCCATGAGCCAGATGGGCACGCAACGCCCCTCCGACCTGTTGGGGTCGGACGAGTTTGCCCCGTTGTTTAACGCCATGAATGAGATGTACAACAACATTTACCAAAACCCAGACTGGCACGCTATTGATGCTGACTGGGCCAACTGTATGGCTGACCGAGGCTTGACTGGCTTGGTTAACCAGAATGATGCCCAACAATTAGTGTTTAACCAGTTGAACAGTTTCTGGGAAGCTTGGGATTGGGAAACTAACCCAACGCCACCATCCATTACCACCTCACCGGAGTTGGCCGCTATCCACCAACATGAGTTGGAAGTGGCCATGACCGACTTTGAGTGCCGCCAGGCGGTGAACTACCGCAGTCGGCAAGATGCCGTGATCACTGCCGCTGAGCAACAATTCATTAACGACCACCATACCGCTCTAGAAGCTTTGCGTTCGGCTGCGGAACAGATGGGGTAGCCACCCATTAAGGACTGTCCAGCTTGAGTAGACTCTAAACTGCTACTCAACCTGTCTGCCGCTGCACTCAGCTTTACCACCACGCGAGTCAGATCACGCCAACCTTCAACTACGGTGTAACAAAAGGTCCGATGGCGGGCATATACCTATTGACGTTTAATGACCATTTTCTACCTACCCTGAGAAGCCCCTACCCTTAATTAGTCTCGGGAAAATCCGGGGGTTACCTCATTGCCGAATAACCCTATTAGCTGAAACCATTACTCTGACCCACATACTTGAACCGATAACTTCAATAACGGAATGGAACCCACCATGACCAACGTGAAAAGAATTTTAAGCCTGCTTGGCGCCTCTGCATTGGTGCTCAGCATGGCAGCCTGCGGTAATGCGGGCGCTACCAGCGATGGCGGGGGCGCGGCATCAAGCGCTCGGCCCACCTCGCCCCTTAACCAGATCATGGATCAAGTTTGGGGCACCAATCTCAGCCAAGAAGAGCAACAACGTCAACTTGATGAGCGCAGTATGCGGCAAGAAGAACTCATTGCTCAATGCATGAATGAGTTAGGCTTTGATTACACCCCTAATCCCAACTCGGGCGGCACCATTGTGGTTGGCGGAGATGACATTTGGCAGCCGGATAACCGCGAGTGGGTAGCTCAATGGGGCTACGGGGCCGTGAACTCCCCCTGGAATGCCCGCTGGGAAGCCGAGCAGGCTGCGCGGGAAGAAGCTGGCGTGGAACCGGAAACCTGGTTTGACCCCAACCAACACCTTTGGGACACCATGAGCGACACTGAAATGCAAGCCTGGCAACGTGCCCTGTGGGGCCCACCTATGGAAGAGTTACCAGAAGGCATATGGAACCCCGAGAGTGGCGAGATTTTGGACAATGAGGCTTTTAATGAACACCGGGGCTGCAGTGGCTGGGCCTGGAACCAGATTGATGCTGATAGTGCCTGGAACTTAATGCAGTCCGATGAGTTCCGCCCCCTGATGGATGCCATGAATGACATGCACCAACGCGTTCAAGACGACCCGCAAATGTTCGCCATTGAATCCGAATGGGCCACCTGCATGGCCAATGCTGGGTTCCCCGGTTTTAACCGCCAATTTGATGCGCAAAACAGCATTTGGGACCGCCAAAGCGAAATCCAGAACAACATCGACTGGGAAAACTGGGATTGGGCGACTATGGGTAACGTGGGTCCCAACAGTGTGCCGGAATTGGCTGCGCTGGCTGAACTAGAAATCGAAACTGCCCTGGCTGACCTGGATTGCCGCGAGTCGGTGAACCTGCGCACCCGCCAAGAAGCTGTGCAATTCGCCATCGAAAACCAGTTCATCAATGACCACCGCGCCGCACTTGATGCTTTGGTCGCAGCAGCAGTGCAAGGTAATTGAGCCTCCACTCACACGCCAGCTTGTGGTACTCATAGCGCCAAGATGAGTACTGTGGCGGTTCTGCTGGGTACTCAATTTAGCCAAAAGTGAATCAGAACGCGCCAGTAGTGGATTTACCATGTACTTAACGCGGCCCGATGTGGGGCCTTTAACCGTCATCCCGGCTGAGCGCTAATCGCGTAGCCGCAGAATCTACCTAATACTTCAAATGAACCGAGGCATACTGTGAAACTCAAAAAGAATCGCGCCGGGCAAGCGTTACCGGCAGGCCAAGCCGTTACTGACGTAGCGGAAAAGTCTGCGACTAAGAGCGCTGGCGGCTGGCTGCGCATTATCAAGAATAACCACGCTTTGACCGTCGTTGGCGGCGTGGCCCTGCTCAGCTTGGGCTTTGGCTTGGGGGCTAGCAACCTGTTTGTGGGCGAAGCTGGCGCAGCAGTAGAAGCTCCTGAGCCAGGCTTGATTACCGTGCCGGTGGAATTCCGCCACCTCAATAATGACGTGACCATCCGGGCGGACTTCGGTTTTGCTGATTCTGCTGATGTTACGCTGAACACTACGGGGTTTGACGCCCCGGTGGTTACCGGCGCCATCCCGGAAGCTGGCTATGAACTAGATGCCCTTAGCATTGCGCTGGAAATCGCAGGCCGCCCCGTCATCGTGCTGCCTGGCGAATTACCCGCCTACCGCACGCTGACCGTGGGGATGTCCGGCCCGGACGTAATCCAGTTCAAGCAGGCTATGCAATCCCTCGGCATTAACGCTGGCGACCCTACCAGTCCGTTATTTGATGCGACCGCCGCAAATGCCGTACGCGAACTTTACGCCCGCGTGGGTTACCCCGTGCCAGCTTCCCTTGAAGGAGGCGCTGCTGCAGCAACTGCGGCTCAAATTCGCCTTGACGACGCCCAACGGGCGCTGACCGGTGCGATCATTGAAGCCGACCGGGCTATCCGCGATGCCCAGAATGATTGGGAAGCTTGGCCCTGCGAAGACCCCAGCCCGGAATGTCGCGCCCATCGGCTAGCCTTGGATAACGCCCTGGCTCGCCCGTTGGAAGTGGCTGCCCGCCAGGAAATCGCTGATGCCCAAATCGCTTTGGAAAATGCCCGCCAAAATGCTTTGCCACAACTGCCGGTTTCCGAGGTATTGTTCCTCAACAACCTGCCCCGCCGCGTGGATTCGGTAAACATCACCCGTGGCCAAATGCTGAGCGGCGTTTCGATGCGCGTATCTGGTGCCGTGTTGCAACTACGCGGCTCGGCTACTGAGGCCAATGCCCGCTTGCTGAATGTCGGCGATGAAGCATTCTTTGACCTGCCCGATGGTGGCACGCACCGTGCTGAAATCACCGAGATTCGCCAACCAACCGGTGACGGTTCGCGTTGGAGCATCGAATTCAGCCCGGACCCCTTAAGCCCGGAGCAGTTTATGCGCCTACAAGCTGCAAACGTGCGCGTGCAAATCCCGATCGGTGCCACTCAAGGCGATGTGCTGGTAGTCCCGGTGGCGGCGTTGACCGCTGGCCCTGGTGGCGAAGCTCGCGTTGAGGTAGTAGATGGTGACCCCCGTTTGGGCGCTGGCGCTACCACTCGCTTGGTAGTAGTTGAAGCTGGCTTGGCTGCTGAAGGTTTTGTTGAAGTAACCCCGGTTAACGGTGGTTCCCTGGCGGAGGGCGACCTAGTCGTTGTAGGCCGATGAGCCGGTGGCCGTTTGTAGGCCATCGCCAAGCTTCCCAGTCTTCGCAAACGTCCACGCCCGCACCCACCGAGGTCATTCTGCGCGAAGTCGCAGAATCCAGTCCGGCGCCTAATGCGCCCGTGGATGCTGCGACTAGTGCGCAGCATGACGGTTTAGAGATCGTTACTTCATCGTTAATACTTCCCGAAACTGTAACATCTGACGTACCGCTAATTGAGTTACGCGATGTGACTCGCTCATTCCCTGGTGACCCGGAAGTTCAAGCGCTGAAAGCAGTGAATTTAAAGGTTAACAAGGGCGAGTATGTCTCCATCGTGGGCCATAGCGGTTCTGGTAAGTCTACGATGTTGAATATTTTAGGTTTGCTGGACCGCCCCACCGTGGGCGAGTACCGCATTGATGGGCACTTGACCGGCTCCCTTTCGGAAGAAGAACGGGCAGCGGTGCGCGCCCAGCGCATTGGTTTTGTGTTCCAGGCGTACCACTTGATGCCACGCCGTTCTGTGCTGAATAACGTACTGATGCCGATGGCCTATGCGGGGATTCCCCGCGACGAGCGCCATGACCGGGCCGTGGAAGCTTTGGAACGCGTGGGCCTGAGCCACCGCATCAACTTTATGCCTGGCACACTTTCGGGTGGTGAACGCCAGCGCGTCGCCATCGCCCGCGCCGTGGCTACCAGGCCCAGTTTGTTGCTAGCGGATGAGCCCACCGGCGCGCTGGACGTAAATACCTCGGACCAAGTGATGGACTTAATGGGTGAGCTCAACGCGAGCGGCTTAACCGTAATGGTTATTACGCACGATGTTGATGTGGCCGCCCGCGCACCTCGGATTGTGCAACTTACCGACGGTCGCTTAACTGAAGGCAATGTGCCTGATTTATCAGAATTCGAAGCCGAGTTTACCCCGGCATTGGAAGTGGCAGAATGATTGAACAACTAGATACCGTGAAACTAGAAGCTGGCATTCTGGACGATGAAATCGGAACCGCAAAATCCGCGCTGCCTAATGGCTTACTGGATGCTGCGACTAAAGCGCAGCATGACGAAGAGTCGGAAACGTCAGCTACCCCGTTAGTCACCAAAATCAACCGGGCAGATCGGTTTTCGGTCAGCGATTTGGTTTTTGAGGCCACCATGGACATCGGGGCGCGCCCGTCCCGCCTAGTGATGACGCTGCTGGGCACGGTGCTCGGCATCGGCGCCTTAGTTGCTACCTTGGCTTTTTCGCAAACTGCGGCGCGGCAGATCAGCGCCTTGTTCGCGGCTAACCAACAAATTGCGGTTTCCATCGTGCCCAATACCACTCAGGCCTTTGGCCAAGCGGTGGCCACTTCCCGGCTCCCGTGGGATGCTGTGGAGCGGGTGGAACGGATCGCAGGTGTGGAATCAGCGATGCTGATTTCCCGCGTCAACATCGGTACCGACACCATCACCACCCTGCCCATCAATGACCCGTCATTGGCAGCCACTGCCAGCCCTGCTTTGTTCGGCGCTACGCCGGAACTGCTAGCGGCCTCCGGTTCCACACTGGTAACCGGGCGTGCGTTCGATGCCGGGCATGAAGCTCGCGGTGACCGGGTGGCTATTTTGGGCTCCCGCGCTGCGGAACGCTTGAACATTAACCGGGTGGATACCCAGCCTTCCATCTTTATCGGTGAGCTGCCTTATGCGGTTATCGGCATTTTTGACGATACCGAACGGCGCCCCGATTTAATGGATGCCGTAGTTATCCCGCTGCAAACCTCCCGCAATGATTTTGGCGTTAGCGCACCCGAAGAGTTGCTAATCACCATCGTGCGTGGTGCTGGCCCGCAAGTTGGGCAGCAAGCTCCGGTTGCTCTTGATCCGAATTCGCCCGATGGTTTCCGTGTTTCAGCTCCGGCTGGGCGCTCGCAATTGGCAGGCAACGTGGGCGCGGATGTTAATGCTGTGCTACTGATTTTGGGCGGCGTGGTATTGCTGGCCGGTGGCGTGGGTATTGCCAACGTGACCATGCTTTCGGTAATGGAACGTACGCCTGAGATTGGTCTGCGCCGCGCTGTGGGTGCTACCTCCAAGCAAATTGCGGGGCAGTTTATGGTTGAAGCGGTGGTGATTGGCTTGCTGGGCGGCTTGATTGGCTCCTCGCTGGGTATCATCTCCGTGATTGCGGTTTCCGTCGTCAGAGATTGGGCGCCAGTGGCTGACCCTCGGCTCGCCTTTGGCGGCGCAATTCTTGGCGCCATCATCGGCCTAGTTGCCGGTGCCATCCCGGCCCGCCGCGCCGCGTCCATTGAGCCCGTCGCCGCCCTCCGCGCCGGAAGCTAATCCCCACCTAAGCATTTCTGCCCCGCTGTCATTCTGCGGCAAGGAGCCGTCGGCCCTGTTTGGGTCGATAGCGAGGAAGAACGCAGAATCCCCACACACTAAATTAGCGAATCAAAGTATTCGTTTAAGGCTGCGTTGATTTCGACGATGCTGAGGGCCGGAATATAGGCCGTGTTTTCATAGAAGCGCTTGAAGTTTGCATTTTGCAAGGCTTTGAGCGCTTCTTTATTGTTGAGCTTTAAAAACATTTGCGTGGTGTTTTTATTACGGGGGAAATCAGTTTTTACCGTGCCACAACCATGGCCGAATATGGTTAAGGATACATCGGCGTTATCCGGGGTGGTTTTAGTTATATATCCTCGGTCTTCAGCATCGTGCAACGGGCGCAACACTTCACTCTTTTCCCAAATCTGAAACACGGTATTTAAGTTCTTTTTACCCTGAGCCAGCGGACTGCCAGTTTCATCTACATAGTTGACTACTAAATCCTCGTCGTGAATCAAATGAAAGTGCTGGTCAAGTCGGTTTTGCACACTCCACTTACGCCAAGATTTAGGTACAATAAACCCAATGTAATCGCAATGCTGAGCTAGCTTATTAAAAAATGGAATACACAACTTGTTGGCCCGGCCAAAGGGCGGGTTAGAAATAGCAACCATACCTTCGCCAGTAAAGGGCACAGTCAAAAAATCGCCGGTTTGTACTAACGGATGATGCGGTTCGATGTCGTAACTTAATAATTGGGTAACTCCGCAGTTTTGCAATGCCTCAATAAATGCGCCAGTACCGCCTGCAGGTTCTACCCACGCTTTATTAGCAGCATCGTGCCCAACAACATCGCACATTACCCCGCATAACCGCGCCGCTAATTCAGCATTGGTGTAATACTGTTCTTTTCCAGTTACACGTAAGTTTCCGGTTTTTACCTTTTCCACTGGTGCACCTTTTGAGATTCTGCGTTCTTCCTCGCTCGGCACTAGCCTTCGCTCCTCGCCGCAGAATGACGGGAAGGAGTAGCCGGCTAAATTTACAAAGCCGCGACAATTTCTTCAGTTTTTGTTTTCGCATCCCCGAAAAGCATAGCAGTGTTTTCTTTGAAGAAGAGCGGGTTCTGCACACCCGCGTAACCCGCCGCCATGGAGCGTTTGAATACGATAACCTGCTTGGCGTTCCACACTTCCAGCACCGGCATACCCGCGATGGGGGAGTTCGGGTCATCCAACGCGGCCGGGTTCACCGTGTCATTAGCGCCGATCACCAGCACTACATCGGTATCGCTGAAGTCATCGTTAATCTCATCGAGCTCCAGCACCTTGTCATAAGGCACCTTGGCCTCGGCCAGCAGCACATTCATGTGGCCGGGCAGGCGGCCCGCCACGGGGTGGACCCCAAAGCGAACATTGCGGCCCTCAGCGGCCAGCTTCTCGGTGAGCGAAGCGACCGGGTATTGGGCCTTGGCCACAGCCATGCCGTAACCCGGGGCAATCACAATATTCTTGGCATCCTTCAGCATTTGCGCTACCTCAGCCGCCGTGACTTCAGTGACCGGGCCTTGGTCTACTTCAGCGCCCGATGATGCAGCGCCGCCGCTATCACCATCGCCACTACCAAAGCCGCCCAAAATCACCGAAACAAATGAACGGTTCATCGCCTTACACATTAAGTAACTCAAAATAGCACCAGAGCTACCAACTAAAGCGCCGGTAACAATTAGCAGAGTGTTATTCAGCATAAAGCCAGCGGCGGCCGCAGCCCAACCGGAATAAGAGTTGAGCATGGAAACCACTACCGGCATATCGCCGCCACCAATTGCCGCCACCATATGCCAACCCAAGAATAAGGCTAAGGCAGTCATCAAAATTAGCGGTAATAAGGGGTTTTCAAACCAACGATGTAATTGCTGCTGGTAAACGCCCGGAGCTATTTGAATTGTGGGATAGGCCTCTACCCAATTCAACGAGGTAAATACAAACCAGGCCATTAAACCTAAGCAGGCCAATAGAACTAGCAAATTAATTAAGTTGCGTCCCGGAATCATTAACGGGGCGCTTTTTATTTTGGCCGCTAATTTAAGGTAAGCCACAATAGAACCGGTAAAGGTAACGGCACCAATTAGCACACCTAGAAATACTTCAACCAAGTGCGCTGCCCCGCCTCCGCGGTTTACCCGGTCCACCAAAAATGAGTCGAAGCCCACCGCCACGGCAGCCAAGCCCACAAAGGAGTGCAGAATTGCGATTAGCTCAGGCATCTGCGTCATTTCCACGGTGCGCGCCCGCCAGGCGCCCACGGCAGCACCTATCACCAATACGCCCAAAATCAGCGCGGCAGTTATATACCACGGACGTTGCAGCGCCTCACCAGCCAATTCGCCGACGGCACGGTGATGATCTAGGGCTTGCGCAATGGTGGCAGCCAGGGCCAAACCCATACCTACCATGCCCAGGGTAACGCCCCGGCGAGCCGAAGTCTGTTTAGCCAAACCAGCCAAAGACAAAATGAACAAAATCGCCGCTACCACGTAAGCAGCTTGCGCGGCCCGGGTCAGCAAGCCAGTTTCCACGGCCCCATAAGCTACCGCATTAACATCAACCGCCACTGGCACCATCGGGCGGAAAGCGGCTACCCCAGCTAAGCGGTAAGTGAGCGGCACCATGTAATAAACCACAAAACTCATAATTATTTAAACCGCCACTTACCTAATGCTTTTGGAACATGGCGATCATGCGCCGGGAAACTAAGAAGCCACCAAAAATGTTGATTGAAGCCACCGTGGCCGCAATAAAAGCCAAAATAGTAACAACTAAATTGGTACTGCCCAACATCAATAGGGCACCTACTAAAATAATGCCGCTAATCGCATTAGTTTGGGCCATTAACGGCGTATGCAAAGAGTGGGAAACTCCGTTAATTACGTAAAAGCCCACCACTATAGCCAAAGCGAATACCGTGAAATTACCTAGTAAAGCCGCCGGGGCAAAGGTTAGCAATAGCAAAACTAGTACGCCAGCGAGCGCCATGCCAATTAGCAAACGCATAGCTTTGCGGCGCTCAGCGGCGGCGGCTTGAATCGCAGCGGCCTCAGCCATCGCGGCTTGTTGTTCCGCCGTCAAAACTGGGGCCGCCGGTTCAGCAGCACCGCCGGCACCTGCCGTGCCCGATGCCGAAACCTCAACTGGCGGCGGAGGCCACAAAATCTCCCGCGCTTGGGTAACTGTCATGCCACGTTGCACTGGGTCATTCATATCCAGCACCAGCACGCCATCTTTGCCGGGCGTCAGCAATGTCATCAAATTGACCACGTTGGAGCCGAACAACTGCGAGGCTTGCGCGGGCATGCGCGCTGCCAAATCGGTGTAACCCAGCACAATCACGCCGTTAGGGGTAAGTACCCGCTGCCCCGGTACAGTGGCTTCACAGTTGCCACCGCCGCTAGCCGCTAGGTCCACGATGACGGAGCCAGGCCGCATTTTCTCCACCATGGCTGAAGTGATGGTGCGCGGCGCCCGGCCTCGAACTAGCGCAGTGGTAATCACTACGTCCGCCCACTCAGCTTGCTCGGCATAAAGCCGCGCCGTGGCTTCTTCTTGGGACTCAGTTAAGGCGGCGGCGTAACCATCGGAACTTACGCCTTGGCTAGCGCCCTCGGAGGAAA
>Ga0268261_10000097_pt1 | contig 54490 bp, 37 predicted proteins | sample TergutNc150P1_FD_190353 | JGI IMG/M metagenome (GOLD analysis project Ga0268261, IMG submission 190353) | Nasutitermes corniger P1 segment gut microbial community from laboratory colony in Florida, USA - Nc150 P1 (SPAdes) (version 2) | ecosystem: Host-associated > Arthropoda: Insects >... | reverse complement strand
GCCCATTTTTATTTCAGGTGTTAGCGACACCCGTGCCTTCCTGGCCTGGTTGCGAGCATCACTCCCTGGCGGCATGACGGCCCAATTAAAGGGCGAGAAGTTGATGGTGGTCCCATCAACCGCCGACGGCTTCCGTGCCGCGGTCAGCGCACTGCGGTCCCTCAATGGGAACGAAGGTGAGTTTCCACACCTTCACGCTCACGGCAGACCGGGGTGTGCGACTTATGGTAAAGAGCCTTGGTAGGGGTATGCCTGAGAGCGTCGTCCAGGAGGAGCTCGAATCCCTGCACATTCGTGTCCAGGAGTCACGCAGCTGAGATCCGGCCGTCGCGAACAGGACCCCGCCAAGAACCGCCCTCCCATCCGCCAATTCACTGTATTGGTGATGCGAGGGCCTGAGCTGTCGAAATTTCGATCACTCACCCGAACTCTGCGGCTTGCGAGTGTCGGTGGAGAAGTACGTGACTCCAAAAGGCCCACTGAAATGCAAGCGTTGCCAGCGATCTCGACACACGCAGCGTAATTTCGGATACGTATCCCCATGCGTCGCTTGAGGGGCTCCCCATCTCTCCAGTGGTCTACACCGCGGGAACAGCCCCAGTGCTGTGGCTGCGGGGGAAACCACGCGGCGAATAACCGGGGCTGTGAAGTCGAAAGAGGCGAAGGCGGCTCTTGCAAAGCAGACACCCGATTGTGGCCGAAAGAGCGCCGCCACAGGCCACCTTGCCGCCCCGAAAGTCCAGTAGGACGGGCCCTCTACCCGAGATGGACTTGAGCGAGGAATGGAATCAAGCCGTCCAAGGAGGGCGTGTCGTTAAGGCCACCACCACCCCTCCCCCTAATCCAAATCCCTCTCCTCAACCGGTCACGGAGGCGCCCAAGCAACATAGTGACCGGACACCAGGAAGACGACCAGGGCTAAGAAACCTGAGCCCAAACCTATAGCAGCCCCTAAGCTAAGTACTAGGGAGCCCAAGAGGAAAGCATTCGCTAGTGTCAAACCGCGGCCGCCAAACCCACAACACCCAACCTGGTGGTCCCCACCCAAAGTTCCATATCTCTATTCGAATGCTTTTCCGATCTCCACGATCACCATCTCCTCCAAGCATAATGTGGAAGACTCGTCGGCTCCTCACGACTATCTTCACCCTACCCACAGGGGCAGCCCGCCCGCGGGCTATCCTGAAGACCGTTCACCTCTTCGTAGCCGAATATGGCAGCAAGCCCTAGAAGGAGGGTGCGGGGTAAACCACTGCGCCTCGCCTGCTAGAATGTGGACGGAATGCACGACGGGGAGCTTGAACTGGAGCACTTTCTCAATCAGCAAGGTGTCGATGTCTCTTAAGTGAGACATTCTTTAACCATGGTCAAGCCTTCCGGTTTGCCAATTATATGTGCCACCGCACAGACTAACAGCAGAGTGCGATACGGACACCCTCGTCCGCTGTGGTATGGTCCACCACTCAGTACCCGTTCCGGGCCTGACCTGCTTGGAGGCTACTGTCATTCGTCATATTGGCCGGCAAACCGGTGAAAATCCTTGCGCCATACCTTTCGCTTTTCCCGCCCACTGATCGGTGCGGACGTGTAGGCCTGTTTCAGCAGGGGTCTGCCTGTCTTAAAGGCCGGCGACCTCAACGCCAAGCACATGGACTGGAACATAAGGCTGAGCACAAGACGGAAGCAACTCATGCATGATTATACCGAAGAGAACGCCTATCTGATCTTTGGACCGGACACCCGAACCACCAACCCATACATCCCCTCCGCTACTCCCGGTATCTTGGAAATGGTGATAGCCAACAATCTTAAATCCCCGGTGTATCTGACTTCGTGCTCTACACTAAGCTCAAATAACCTCCCAGTACTCACAGACACTACGTGTCGCTCATCCTTCCAGCACCCACCGGAATGCTCTGATTTCAAGCGCACTGACTAGGCCAACTACCAAACTCACAAGATCAAATTCCGTTCGATGCGGAATTACGGAACGGGATGGCAATCGACACGTGCGTTGAGAAATTCTCCGACGCCGTTCTGAAGGCCCTGGCGGCATCTACTCGCAAGTGTCGCCCGCGTGGCGACCCACGGCCCCCTCCCGATTCCAGCTGGCATTCAAGATCCCGCTCTGAGAGCTGAGGTCAATCGTCTGCAGATGTCGGTGACCCGCCGGCTCGTGTCGAGGAATAACCAGTGGAGTGCCACTTTCGAATCCGTCGATCACGAAAACCAATCGCTGTGGACGACTAAACGGGTGATGAAATTTCCTACCCCCGGCTCCCCTCTGGACACCCTGGGGGAAATCGCTCTATCGGACTCAGAAACACAAGCCCTTGCCGACTGACTGGAGAATTAGTTTCAGCCGGTGACCGATTCTTCGGTGCAAGCAGTTAATCAGATGGATGACGTGGCGCTGAGGTCTTACTTTGACCCCTGCCAGTTAACCAACTCTGACGAGTTTCAGGAAGCCATCAGAAGTATCAAGGTCGGCAAGGCTCCGGGCTCAAACGGTATCCCGAATAGGGCTTTGAAGCATCTTCCCCAGCGAGCGGTATCCCTCCTAGCCCAGATTTTTAATGCGCTCCTCCTCACCCATCACCTCCCAAGTGTTGAAGCACGCTCGAGTGACCTCTATTCTTAAACCGGGGAAGTATCCAGCACTGCCCTCATCCTGGTTTCTTGGACACGACTGGTAAACTATCTGAAGACTACTAGCTAGGATTTTAAATAAAGTAGGCGATCGCGGATTGCTGCGAAACGAGTAGTTTGGGTTTATACGTAAGCATAGCATGTCATTGCAGCACGCCCGCTTCGTTCAAATGAGCAGGAACTTCGAAGAAAAGAGGCTACCAGGCACAGTTTAACTCAACGTATCGAAAGCCTTCGTTACCGTCTGGATCGATGACCCAACCTCTAATCATTCATCCGGAGTCGGACGTTCGAAGCGTCCTTGCAGACGGCCACGACATCTCGTAGAGACATGCGGGGTGCGGTAGCTCAGGGTGGGTTGATTTTCCCTGTCCTCATCAGTCTGTATGTAAACATGCCCTCACCCTAGTACCACGTCGAGTTACGTGGACGTCACGGACATCATAATCTCATGCCACAAGCCGCCGCTGCCCGTCAGCTACCTGGAGTTATATCTCAACGACCTTCAACGGTGGTTCAGATAATGGAAAATAGCCATTAATGTCCCTAAAAGCACCACGATAAACTTAGGGCGTGCCTGAAGGCGCTTCAATCAGCCTCGACCAGTAACTTTTAGGGAAAACAATCGAATGGTTCGACACTACTCGTTACCTGGGAGTGAACCTTGATATACGACTCACCTGGTCACCTCACATCGATTAGGTCAGGAAGCGGATTGCTCAAGGGATGGTATGCTGCGACCCCTCCTAAAAAGAGTGATCCCTCCGTCAGCAACGGAGTTCTGCTACATAAACAGATCATCCGCTCCATGATGGATTATGCGTGCCCCGCGTAAAGGTGCGCTTACCACATCCGTTGTAGACATTACATGAGTTGCAATCAAAGTGTATTCGCCTTCCTACTAGTGCCCCCAGGTACGTAAGTAACAGTCAGATGCAAGAGGATCTAGGTGGCCCGCTGTTTACAGACCACATCGCACCCCTGACTGCAAGCTTTTACTCAAAGTTAGCTGACGTGAGGAACCCCCAAGTACGGCAATTCGGCAGATACTTACGCTCACCGAGGGTTGACGCCGTCGCCTGATGTAAGAGCCGAGGGCGGCAGGAGCCAGGATGCCAGTCGAGACGGTCGCCCGCGATAGCCAATTCGACTAAACGTATTGCGTTCGGCGTTAATCAGTCGAGCTCTTTTCGGTTACCCCGACTGAGGTTTTTCCGTAATTATCGTCAGTTGAAGGTAAATGCCAGAGTATAGGAGGCAAATTGGGAGCACGGCCCGCACTCCCCTACCGCAGGCGCGGCTGATTCACCTAAGCGCCTAACAAAAGTCGCATACCTCCAGTTGTCGTGTGAGCCAGTCTGGGCTCAGAACCCAGACTACCAACCAACCAAAGTTTATCCCTCCCATAATTAGTTTAGTGCCACCTAGGCACTAGTCTTTAACAAATTCAGTCAAGGCCCTCAGCCTGACTTTAAAATCGTTAGTGTAAGCATTTCCCCTGTCAATGTGTCTTAGAGCCCAGCGATGCGGTCAAATTCAGGAATGGCTAACAGACAGGGGGACGATCACTTGAGCTTCGCGCAAGTCTCTATCCCCCAGTTAACAGTTTGGCTTGGATTAGTTTGGCTAATGAATCGATACAAATTAGATGACATGTTGGTCGTCTTCTAGCACTCGGAGAGTGAACATTATCTAACGCCAACTGAGAGGCTGACACTACAGTGGAGCAGAGGGAAGACGGAGAATGGGGAGCTCATGCTGTAGTGGAAATGCTGAAGCGGGAGTGAGCCTTTATTAAGGCTACCAGTAAAATCAAGCTTTCCTCACTATGTGGGAATTGAGGCAACCAGTAGCGGCTGGCAAGTAGGTCCTTGGGGCCACTAAAGCTAACACTGCGAGCGCTTCAGCTTTCGAGGGTCCCACCTGAGTTCGTGGTAAGGCTCGGAATTTCCCCGGGACCGAAGGCACCGCGCGTGAACCAGCTGCCCAGAGCAGCCGGCAACTCGAACGACGGAGGGCGGGCTGACATGCTACGGTAGTAGTCGGGGTCGTCTGCCTGCAACAGTCAAGTTGGCCGCACAACTGCCCAGCCAAGAGTGCAGTTGCCAATGAACCCGCTGTCCCAACCGAAGCAGCCGCGAGGCGCCTGACTCTTGGAGACATGTCTGAACCTGTGTGGCATGCCTGATGGCACCACCATAAACGCCCAAGTGGTTTCAAACACTGCCGCCCCCGTAGCCGAGCGGCAAAATAAGACCTTTATTTAAGTCTGAGGGGTCACGGACAGGCGCGTCTTTCTGACATAGTTAAGGGCTTCGTGTCAGAGTGGGCATTCAGGCCAGATTAAAGGGGAGAAACTGATGATTGTCCCACCGAAGGCTACAGAGCCACGGTCAGTGTGATAGTCCCTTGATGGGAGCAAGGGGGGTAGGTTTCCACAACTTCTCCATCGCGGAAGACCGCTATGTGCGGCTGCTGGTCAGGAGCATAGGCACATACATGCCTCAAGACGTCTCCGAGAGAACCTAGAGAATCTGAGCATATGTCCAGAGAGTCTTGCAGGTGCGCTGCGGCCGCCACGACCAGGAGGTCGACAAAGACAGACCCTATTCGCGCACTTTGTGTCAGTAGCGCGGGGACCGGACGTGACGAAAGTGCATTCGTTGACGGAAATCTGCGGTCTGCGGGTCTCGTTGGAAACGTACATCGTCCTGAAAGATCCCCTGAAGTACAAACGCTATTAAGCTTCGGCCATACCCAGGGGTACTGTGGCTACGCAACCCGGTGTGTTGATTGTGATGCGGCTCATCGCGCAGAAAAGTGCTCCAACTCATAACAGCAGCAGAAGCAGCTTAAGTGCTGTAGCTGTGGAGGAAACCACGCAGCCAACTACCGGGGCTGTGCGAAATAAAGAGGCTAAGGCGGTGCTTGCTAAACGTGCGCCTGTCGAACATAGGAAGGTGGTCCCAGTCCTACTGGCAATGAAGTAACACCCGTTGGAAGGCAAGACTGCAAAGGCAGCGTCCGAAGTAACGGTAGGCCCTAAGCAAGCCCCAATGTCTAAGTCGAAAAACCCCGCAAACCCTACACAGCCTTCTCAACCCAATGCCAAAGGATCTAGTTGCCCCATACAACCCAACCAGCTGTCCATCGACATCTCCGATTTTCTATACAACCTCACTTTTAAATCATGTTAAACCCCACTCGCAAGCTCCTCAAATTCGTCCCAACCCTGCACTCTGGGATACCTCGCTCGCGGGCTATGCTCAAAATCGGCGTCCTCTTTGTAGCCGGATATGGCATCACGTCCTAGACGGACAACGTGGAGTAAAGCCATGCGTTTGGCCTGCTGAAATGACGCGGGGTCCGCGCCTGGAAACAGGAAGTAGATCATTCCCTCGGACAACAAAATCGATGTGTTGACCGTGACCCAGCTCACGTTAGGTGAGGCGGAACAGCAACACTGGTCCGTGGCGGTATAGATCACCACGCTGTACCCGTCCAAGGCCTACTGATCCTAGAGGCTACCGCTATCCATGTCATGTTGGCCAGTAAACCGGTGAAAATCCTGGATGTATACTTGTCACTCTCTCGTCCCCTAACTGCTTCCAACCTGTCTGCCTGCCTTGGCGGAGATCTTCCCGTCCCCATAGCGGGTGACATGAATGCCAAGCACGTAGAACGGAATTCTAGGCTGATCACGAAAAAAGGCAGACCCTAGCGTGACTATGCTGATACGAATTCATGCCTCATCTATGAGCCGACACACCTACGACTGTGCCTTATAACTTCCCTACACCCCTAATGCCTAGACGTCGCTATCACAAAGGACCTGGTCTCCGCAGTGTATGGGACCTTGTGCTCCGCACTGAGCTCGGATCAATTACCTACACTGATTGACACGTAATGTTGATCATCCCACCGGACCGCCCGGATTTCTGGCGTACTAACTTGCCCAAGTTCCAGGTCCACCTGGAAAGTGGACTCCCGTCCAGCCCTGGCCTCCGGAATGAAGTGGCAAGTGAAGCATGTGTCAAGGAATTGTCAAGCGCTTTCTCGAAAGCGTTGACTGCACTCCCAAGTGTCCCCAATGTGCTACCCACGGCCCTCATTATCGGCTCTTATTCAGGATCAAATACGTCTGAAGAACCAGTTAAGGGGGCAGTGGCAGATCACGAGGCGCCCTACTTTAAAAGCTGAATTGAAGCGCCCGCAGAGGTCGGTGACCAACCAGTTTAACGAGTGGAGGAACGACGAATGGAGCAACACGCTGGAAAGCCTTGATCCAGACGACCAGGCACTGTGGAAGATAGACGGGTGATAAGAATCCCCACTCCATCACCTCCTCTGGACACAAAAGAGGGACTAGATCTCACGGACTCCGAGACAGCCGAAGCCCTTGCAGGCAGTTCGGAGGCTCAATTTCAGCCGGTAAACAATCCATCGGTCCCGGCAGTCATTGTGGTGGTTGATGAGGCGATGCAAACATTCTCATTTCAACCGCAAGTGAGCCCAATCTAATCAACCCCACGACGTTCAAGACGCTATTCGTGGTCTCAAAGTCGGCAACACATGAGACCCAGACGTTATTCCCAATAGGGCTTTGAAACATCCTCCACTAAGTGTCTTTTCCTTTGTAGTCGTGTTATTTAACGCGATTTCTCGAAGGCAGTACTTCCCGGCGACTTGGAAAACGCATGCGTTTTCGATCATAAAACCTCGGAAAGACCCGGCAATGCCCTCATCTTATCGAACCATAAATCTAAGACACGATTGGCAAATTGACCGAAAGAAACCTGCTCTCCAGAATTTTCTACGAAGTCAGCGGACGCGGATTACTGTGCAATGAGCAGTTTCGGTTCAGACCCAAACAAGGCACCAGTCTATAGCCTGCCCGCCTTGTGGAAAGAATATCCAAAAACTCTGACGAGAAGAGACTAACTTGTGCAGTATTCCTGGAAGTGACTAAGGCCTTCGATACTGTATGGTTCGACGGTCTCCCCTACAAACTCACAATACTTAATTTTCCCTCGTACCTTGTCAAAACCATATCCACATACCTGAATGGACGAACGTTCGAAACGTCCTTCCAAAGAGCCACATCCAATAGTCGTTGAATGCGGCCTGGCGTAGCCCAGGGTGGAATTATTTCACCAGTCCAATTCAACCTGTATGTAAACGATATGCCATCGCCTTCCCGCAAAGTCGAGCTGGCTCTCTATGCGGACTAGGCCGTCATAGCCAAGTCCCGTCAGCTAGCGCTGCTCGACAAATACCTGGAGACTTATCTCAGTGACCTACAGCGGTGGCTGAGTGAATGTAGGATCGCCATCAATGTCTCAAAGAGTTCCACGATGCTCTTCGCCAAAACCCCGAGCATGACAGCTCTTCGAGGAGCCAATCCAATGGGTTGACGACGCCCGTTATCTTGGAGTGATCCTTGATAAACCGCTCACTTGGTCGAAACATCGATCAGAAGAGAAAGCGACAGACTGGGAACGCTGGGATCTCTCCTGAACAGAAGCGGTCCCTCCATCAGGAATGGTTTTCTACTGCATAAGCAGCTCATCCGTCCCATGATTGACTATGCGCGTCCCGTTTGTAGGTCCGCCGCTCTCTCCCATATCAAGAAACAGCAAGTACTGCAGCCCAAGTGTATTCGCATTGCTACCAATGCACCTGGTACATTGGTAACAGGCAAATTCACGACGATTTGGGAGTCCCCTACTTCTCCGACCATAACGGATCTCTAACCGAAAGATTCAACTCGAAGTTCGCTGATGTGGGAAACTCGTTAGTTGAGCAGGTTGGCAGACATCTCCGCTGACCAAGTGTCGACTTGCGTCCCCTAATCAGGGGAAATCACGATCGGCAACTCCTCGTTACCCGCAAGGTGGCCGTGGACACATCGAATCGTGCCAACTGGCACTTTTTCGGCTACGATGAGGGTTGAGTGTTTTCCCTCAGTTGTAACACAAATGCCAGGGTATGACTTGCAAAGACGAGGCACGACCCAACTTTCCCCAAATTAGGCGAGTTTTTACGCGGTAGTCCATGGTTAACTTTAGTTTGAACACTCTGGGTTCGAATCCAAGAAAGCCTTCCAACATAAGTTGTTCTCCAAATAGAACCTGTTGCAACGTAAGCAATGGACCTTAGCATACTCCCGTCGGAGTTTTAACCACGACCGGAAATCGTTAGCGTTCGCATAATTTCTGTTATAGTTTTAGGCGTTTCTTACTAAGCCCAACGATGTTGTTAAAGCAGAAATGGCTATACAGACCGAGGGACGTCGACTTGCCCTTCGCCCAAGTCTCCGTCCTCAAATCTTTGGTTGGTTGGTTGGATGGTTAATGAATCGATCAACTCTCGCTATAAGAAGACATAAAGAAATTGCCGGACTCGACACATCAAGAGAGGGATACCAGCTTGATACACCAACGAGCAATTTGTCTGTACATCAGAAGTAGTAATTTGTCCATCAGGAGTAAATTTGTCCGCGACACCAAAATGAGTAATATTGTTCGCGACGATTCAGAAGCGAGTAACTTCGTTAGACACTAACATCACCGAGGCACCTACGGAGTGGACCGGGTTCTTGCCGCCCGGACGCCTCTTCACTACACAGCAGTCCTGCCGTACACCGCAGCCATCATCGCTGGGGAAAACCCAGTAACTTACACAGGCTACATCACAGCAATTGAGCCGCAATTCATACGGCTTTAAGACCGTAATGAATACCGTTGTTATACTGTGATTGTCACTTGAGCAATCCTCCAGTATCCCATAGGTTTATGCCCACTGGTGGGATCTGATCTAGTTCAGTACCCCACATAACTGAACTTTGAGAGAAATGGGTAGTTTTGTACATGCTCCAAGCAGTGAAGCATGGAACAGAAGCAACACTTTGGTATATGGGAACTTAATGAGACAATAATGGAAGGTATATGAGAAGTGAATGCCAACATTAACTCTGTGTGTGTGTGTCACAGGCAGTGGGTAGGTAAATATGGGAAGATACAGGGTGAAGGATTGCTGCAGGCATTTTTGGACACAGCTGTAAAATACTAAATTGAAATGAAGAAATTGCCTGTATTCATGCTAGACAAGGGGACTACTTCTGCCTGGTAGACTACATGTTCTGAAGAAACAGCAGTGCACAAAAGAGTGATCTGATTTGCAAATTGAACATAGTCATTGTAAGCATAAACTTGAGTGATAAGAGCAGCGAAGAAAACTTCAACCGACAGTACACTAACACTCCAATAGCTTAACAAAATGTAAGATAATGTAACCCAACTAATCCTATCCTACCCTACACCAGTTTAACATAATACAGCATAATAAAACCTGCCCTAATACTATTCTACCTAAATTATCTTAAACCAATACACACAGCACAGTGTATTATGCATCAAACTGCCATACAGTATGTTTTATGATTACTTTTGTGTCATTATTGTGTTGTGACTGCTAGAATAGTAATCACATTCATGGCTTGTAAAATATCACTTTAAGGATGCAGAAATGTGGGGTAGCAAACTAAATCAGACTGCAATGGTACAGCCATGAAGAAATGCATACAGGTCTTCACACGTCCTCATATATAGTGTCAACCATGTTCATCCAACTGAAACCCAAACTAAAATGACCAGACAATTTCTCATAAAACTCCCCAGTATAGAACTTCATAAAGATCTATTCCAGAGTTCTGCAGTTGCTATAAACAGATGGACAGACGAATAGAGACAAGATGTGCACACACTCAAGACAGGCAATGTACGCATAAATGCAGCATTAAGGTGCATTCATGCAACAAATTTTTGCAATGGAAGAGCAATAAATACAGGTTGTTCAACTTAAAAGTGGACCTATTTTAATATGAATAATTTATTTACTAAGATTTACAACATGTTATATTACACAACTCACCTGTATTTACAGTAAATGTTGGAAATGATGTCCATTCATTTCAATGCACTTATCGACACGTTTCACCATGTTCCTTGCAACTTTTCTTAACGTTCTTTCATTTTTAATCATTTTCGCAATAGCACTTTTTACTGGCGATTGCCTTCTAAATTTTTCAAAGAAACTTTATCTACAGTGGGCGTAAGACATCGTTTTTAAATAACTTTCCAAAATAAATACACATTCTTCCACTGTTAACCGCATTATGAAAGCGTAAAAATTGGCGTTGTTCAAACACCAGCACTCACTGTCGACTGATTCAACTGATATGGATAGCCAAGACCGGTTCTCCCCTCTCCTACAATAGTCTTGCCAACTCTTGCACATGTAGTAGCATAATGTCATACCAGCAGAACCATTATAAATAGCATCTGACATGAAATATTCATGGCTTAGTTGACGGTCCACTTTTAAGTTGAACACCCTGTATTACATATTCTGAGCAAGTATTACATATTCTGCGTATAGCATTACATATCCAGAATGCAAAGCATATGCACCACATTATGATCTGTAGTGTGTCTGGCTATACGGTATTTTTCCACGTTATCTCACAAATGACATGACTGTCAAAAAAAAGTTATTGAACATAAAATGAGTGCTTTGATTTTCTCTACAACTTCTGTCTGAAACATTATTCATTCTTAAAAAACTGAGTGAGATAAACAGTCATAAACGTATATTGGTCTTCATGTAAAGTACCCTTATTCTTGTCAGATATTAATGAAACTTGAAGTTTCTTGACAAATTTTCAAAAAATATCAAAATATCAAATTTTAATCAAATCAGTTCAGTGGGAGCTGAACTGTTGCATGCAGACAGACAGACATAACAAACTAAACAGCCACTTTGTGCCATTTTATGAAAGCACCTAAAAAACCAGGTTCACAATTTGTATTTGATATTTACAAGTATCATCTGTTCCATTTGTTTTTCCAACAAAGCAATAATCAATTGCTGATGACAGTAACCTTGATGTGGGACATCCTGTTGTGTTGTGGTACCAAGACATAAATAATGGAAAGCAGTCAAAAAACTATTTAATAATAAACTGCTATTTTTAAAAACACAGGTAAATGTTTTGGTTAGGGTAAAAAAATATACAGAGGAGTTTATGTAATCACGTCACAATCTGTTAGAAAGGGGTTTCAGATCTTCAACTGACATTGGCATTATTTACAAAATTGTATACTAAAAGAGCTGTAAACATAAAATAATATATCTTTGGTGTGATCATATATAATCACCCTTAGTGTGATTATATATAATCACACTAAGGGTACACAAATTTGCCAAAAAATCAAGATACCAGAAGGGTGACATTGAAGGAAGTTCCATTCTAAGGACCAACAAACATCAGGTGCCACCATACAAAATTTAGCCACCATGGCAACCTGGCACTCAAGATTCGAGTGTGGTCAGATAAGGGCTGTAAAGAGAAGACGTACTGTTAGACAGCCCCTGAGTACGAGCACATTATGGTGTATAGCAAAAGGAAATAGACGAGTGTTATTTTGCTTAGGGACTATGATTCTGTGTGCAATGACTTCGGCAGTACTATTGGTAATTGGCAGAGTGGAAAAAATCCTGGACGCAGTGTGGAGGCCAAAAAGTTTTGCAAGTTTTGTGTAGCAGGTGCAACAGAAATCTCAAATTGGGAAATCGACGTAACATGTGTGGAAGCTGGTTCCATAACAGATGTGGTAATGTTAAAGCTCAAGTGGTGGAGGGTGAGAAATGGATCTGTGATAAGTGTAGATCGGAGAGATTCAGACTGCTAGAGTAGAAACTGCAGAATGCTTTACTTCAAATCGACGATCTAACAAGGAAGAACAAGACACTGGAGGAACAGTTATGAATGGCAACAGCTGGAAGGGACGTTGGCAGGTGGGATATGGTGCTGCGTGTAAAGGTGGAAAGTGCTTAGTGTTGGGTGACTTGCTTACATGAAATGTTGGGACTGAATGTTAGTTGAGTGTTTTCTGGGCAATGGAGTGGAACAGCTGGATAAAGTTACTGAAAATAGAGACCTAGGGAGTCTACACACCATCGTTATCCATGTGGGTACAAATGATTTAAGATGAACTGGAAATCTCGATTATATCATGAGAGATGTCTACGATTTTGTAAATATGACAAAAACTAAGTTTTCAACATCCAGGGTAGTTCTGAGTGGCGTGTTGTGGAGGCAAGATGTGTCAAGGAGCCGTAAACAGCAGATATGAGTGGGTAGCGCAGACACCAAGGGTTACTTTCATAGACCCAAATAGTTGGGTGGACAATGGAACTTTGGTAGAGATGGCCTTCACATTAACCGAAGAGGGGCTAGACACCTAAGTCAACTTTACTCCAGAGTCTGTGGTATTGGCGGTGGGAAGACACAAGATGAGGAGTAAGTGACAATACCTGATGGTAGGGACTTCCAGCGAGGAGACATCTGGGGAGAAAAGGGGATGATGACAATCCAAGACCATTTGATGTTGGCCTGGAAGACGGATGAGAGTGAAATGGTGACAAGTGCGGCAAGGAGGAAAACTGAAAACGAAACAAAGGAGGAGTGTTTAGCTGTGACAGTGGCACTCATGATTGAGGGTAAACCATTAGGTTTGCTGCAGGTAAACTGTTAGAGTATTTACAATAAGACTTTCAATTTCTGGAAATTAATTGACACATATAAACTTGGTGTTGTAATATGCACGGAGCCATGGCTTAGTGAGGAAATTAGCAATGCGGAAGTTTTTAGGGCTGATTATACAACTTACAGATGAGACAGACACACTCGTGGTGGTGAGTGTTTATATGAGTAAAAGATTATATTACTTGCACTGAAATATGGGTTGATGAGGTATATAAGATTACAGCAGCAGACATACAAGGCAGGGACCCAAAAATTACATGGGAAATTATAAACATGTAGACAGCTCTAAACGAGGACATGCGGTTCTTTGAAAAATTGGCAGACCAGACCGAATATATGGGAAAAACTATGAAGCGTAGCATCATTTGAGGCGATCTCACCTTACTTTATGTGGATTGGAATGGTCATGTGCAAAAATCTAGGGGGATCTAGGTATTTTTAAATAGACTGGTATGGGAAAATGGTTACACTCAGGTAGTAAATACCCCGACCAAAGGGGATGTTTCGTTTGACGTTTACCTTGTCCGGCCTGAGAGTGCAGGTAATGTTTAGGGGATCAGTGATCATTGCAGGGTATTACTGGAAGTGAATGGGGAGAAAACTGGCGTGAGCATCAAGTAGAAAGACTAGTTCCTGTGTACCATAAAACAAATGTTCCAAGTCCACAACATTTCCTCAGGGGTAAATTCACATCATGGACAAGTAATGGTAGTTGCGTGGAGGAAATTTGGAAACATTTTAAGGAAACAGTCTTCGAGAGTATCGATTGTTTTGTCCCACATAAAATTCTGTGAAAAAATCCTGATCCTGAATACTACAATAAGGAAGTGAAACGACTTATGGTGAAGGTCAGAAAAGTATATAGCAAGAAAAAAATTAGGACAGTGATATCAAGTGGAACTGAACACACTAAAGAACTGATGGCAGCCAAAAACTGCACAGGAAAAATTTTTGCTGTCAGTACTACAAAATGAAGGCAACTGCTGGTCTGAATTCTACAAGTACGTGAAAATGCGGAAAGGAAATAGGGAAATTATTCCTGCGATCAAAGACCAAAACAGAACAATCATTACAGACTCCACTGCAAAAGCAAACATCTTAAATTCCTATTATGCATCCATCTTTTCTTGTGATCGTAACATCCCAAAAATACAATTAGCCAACCCGGGCGAAAACTTTATTATTAGCACTAAAGTTATTGGAAAAGGATTAAGAAAAACTAGGAGAAATGAATCAGTAGGGTTAGATGGAGTTCCTGGTGAAATTCTGAAATTGGGCGGGGAAGCCATGACTCCTTACCTAGCTAGAATACTGGAAATATCATTAAACAATGTTACCATCCCAAATGACTGAAAAAAAAGCCATAGTGGTTCTTATTTACAAAGGGGGTGATCGATCGGCAATCTATAGACCCATAAGCTTTACCTCTGTGGTCTGCAAGCAACTGGAACATGTTATAGCAGGATACTTGAGGCAAGTCTGGGATAAGAATGGTTGGTTATACAAGGGAGAGCATGGGTTTAGACCAGAATACTCATGTGAAAGTCACGTCATCACAGTGTGACGGGACATAGCGGGCTCTTTGGATGAGGGGGTCGGTATAGATGGGATTATGATAGACATTTCCAAGGCTTTTGATTTAGTTCCTCATGATCGGCTGCTTAAAAAACCGGCGGACTCAGGTGTGGATTCCAGGGTAGTCGTTTGGGTAAGGGAATTCTTTCTAGGTTGTACACAAAGGGTAAGAGTTGGGCAACTACCCAAGCAAGTCAAAGTAACCTCAGGTGTGCTGCAAGGGAATGTTTTGGGTCCACTACTGTTTCCAGTGTATGTAAATGATATTTGGAGGAACATCAACTCGAGTATTAGACTCTTCGATGACGACTGTATAATTTATGGGGAAAACACAAATAAAAAGATATAGAAAAGTTGCAGAAGGATCTGGACACCTTGGGGGGAATGTGAAGAAAATAAATCCCGGTAAAAGTAAGGCAATAAGATTTACAAGAGCTCAAGTTAAAATCCACTGAGTTATTCCCTTGGTAACCAAAAAATTCTGGAAGCAAGCTGTCATAAATACTTGGGAATAATCTTACAAAGCGATTTAACCTGGATGGACCAAGTAAATTACACAGTGCAAAAACCCTGGAAGGAACTTCACTTCATAATGCGTGTTCTCAAAAAAGGAAACAGGAATACAAAAAGTTTAGCCTACATGTCATTGGGATGTCCTATTCTTGAATATGGGTCTGCCTGCTGGAATCCATGCACAGAAAGGCAGCTAAATGTGTTAGGCTGAGTACAAAAAAAAGCTGCTCAATTTGCCAATCATACGGAGGATTCTGACTGGGAAACCTTGGCTCGGCGTAAAATGATAGCATGCTTATACGCACTTTTTAAAGCATACTCTGGGGAATGGGCTTGGAAAGCTATACACAACAAGTTGCGAAGGCCATAGTATTTGAGTAGGGTTGATCATGTTTGGAAAGTTAGGGACAGGAAGCAAAGAACAGATATTGGGAAATATTCCTTTGTAAATAGGACCATTAAAAATTGGAACCAGGGACTTTCCCTTGTAAACCTAAAATTTTTAGAAACAGGGTTAGGAAGTAAAAGGAACACAAGTGTGGCAAAAATAGTCAAAAAGTCCAGTGAAGTTAAGTGAGGTGAAGTGTAGTGATGTGAGGTGAAAAGGAGCAATAGGAAATTTAAATGGAGTTAAGCCAAATGAGAGGGTAGTGGAGCGTAGTAGGGTGAAGTTTAAATGAGAGGAAGTGAAGTGTCGACAAGTGTAGTGAAGTGGAGTGAAGGTCTTTAACAAGGTGTCTACCATTATCAGATGATATTTAGATCATACGAAGTTTGCTGCTTATATGGCTTTTTCATTTATCACATTCTTTTACATTGTTTTGGTTCCATTTTTTATCACTGTGTGTGTGTGTGTGTGTGTGTGTGTGTATATATATATATACACACACACACACACACACACGTTTGTTTTGTATGCTTCTGTTTAATTTTGTAAATTATGTATTTTTGTTGTTATCTTTGTGTATTTTTATTGTTATGAATGTTCTGTGTATTCTGTTCCATTGTGTTGTTCTGTGTATTATTTGTGTGTAAATGTGTACTGTACTACTGCCACTGGGTGTCAACCCTATTGCAGTTAACAAAAATATATTATAAATATATCAACTACTGTTTGTATTTCACTGACATAAACCATTCTTCTTATGGAAGTCAAAATTCTTATTGAAAATTAATGTTGTTCTGTAGTAATGTCTGCTGATAAAAAGAACTATTTTCCCATAGAAGAGTCTTGGCACTTCCACATTTGGTATAACTGTGGTATCAGAAAGACACACCTCGTCCAGAGAAATTGGGGTAAGTTGAATATGGAGCACATAGAACTTGTTTGACCAAAATTTCTGAAGGGCTATTTGCAAAATTAATTTCGTATTTTTGATGACTGTGTTGGCTTTTCTTATTTGCAGATGGGTCAGCTGACTATTCATTACAGCCACATGACTAAGTTGGTATGAATTTCAGCTTCTGACTCTTACACATTTAACCAAACACCAAACCATTATTTTCATTTTAGACTACATGCTTCATTACATATACAGGAGGTACTTCTACGCAAACATTTTGGCAATGGTGCATTGTTTAATTTGACAGTTACTATCCCTTTTTTGATGTAGGAGGTCACTAGTTGCAATACCCATAAACACTGACCCATCTTCAGAGTACCCCCACAAACTAAAAATGTCTCAGAAATGTATATGGAATTACAGTTGCGGTATCCTTATGCCCAGGCACAAGTGTGGGGCATCTAGGTCTTCAGTTTTAATCCTGGTAAACTTGATGGCATAAACATGACCTTAATATACCGAATGCTAACCTCATACTTACCAGAAAGATGTGATGCAGGAACCAATTTACACATGCTCTTCCATCTAACAGTAAAATCGTCAGCCGAAAGTTCGTGAGTAGTGATTACTCGATTATTTTCGACACAAATACTTTGTTACATTTCTCGACCATACAATAAGATATTCTTACAAGATGACTATAAATACATGAACTACGTACTTCTTTTCTGTACTACAGCGTATTACATTCATATTATGACATGCTCTACATCATCGTTCGCATCTACCGCACATGTATGCAACACAAACATACAGTTCTCTTCTTGTGAATGCTGCACAACCTAGTGGTCTTCTCCTCCACGAACGAGCTTCGCAACGTGTCTACTACAAGTCATCTAGGGCATACTTCATGGACCTAGAGTACCGAATCGTAGCCCCATGATGGCTGCGGACGCAAGAGTAATCCGCGACAGGAATATATCCGTGATCTCGGTGGGTGGTAGTGTGACGTAACGGAAGTGACATTGTAGCAGACGATAGTTGGGCATTCTTACCTAAAGCAAGGGATGCCAAAGAGGGGCGTGGACCTCAGCCGCATGACCAGCGCGGTCAGAGGAGAGAGGGAGGTCACACTTTGATCAGTCGGTGTTGGCGACGAGGTGAAAGAATTGGAGGAATGGTGGTACACGAAGCGCCTTGCACATCGCCGCAAACATGTAGTGTGCCAGGTGGTAATAATAGTCCTCGACCCCGTTGTTCTGGCCAAGGAAAACCTTGACGCTGCGCCACGTGGACTGGATGGTGTTTGTGTGGTTACCGGTGTGTGGATCGACGAAATGGATGCTGTGGTTGACGGTGCGGTGCGTGAAACCCAGGGAGTCGAGATCGCGGTACACACCCGAGCAAACGCTGACGACCGTAGTGCCTGGTTCGATCCAGGCATGTATAATGTCCGTCAATGTGTCAGCGGTTCTGTCCGGTACGAAAACAAGAAATGTTGTGCCGGACCCTCGTTCAACACCGCCAAGCACCCACTGACCCTTAACAGGGTGTCCCCTATGGTATTTACGCCGACCGAACTTGCTCTCGTCAATTTCGATGGTCTTATTAGGACCACCGATCTTTTCAGAGCAGCCCTCCATAAACACCAGCATGGTTTCCCTGCAAAACGTGCCCCAGTCAGTGACGGTATGTTTACCGAAGCGATGTTCGTTTTGGATATTGTGGGCTAGTTCGCGACGCACGATGTCATACGTGAGGAAAATAATTTCCTGAAAGGTGAGATTACTCCGATGGAACCAAGAGCAGTGCTTGATGGACCTGGACTCGGAACACTTAGACCCACCAACCTTCCTTCGACATCGCACATGAAAACCCTCTCGAATATTAGGATCTGCGGACCACACCCTGTCACGACCACAGGTATTGCACTGCACCTTACTCCGAAGCAAGTTCACGTCCTTTAAGAACTGTATGGCCATGGCCTCATCACAGAACAAGAACGTGAGAAATATCTTGTTTGGACCACCGTCTTCCCGCAGCATCGGACGTCCATGCGATGACTTAGGAAAAAAACAGCATCCTCTGCAAACGTTTCTCGTATTCTACCACTATGTCATAGATATTTTCCACCATTTTCTTCAAGGAAGCACACGAACGCAAGTTAGCCCAGCGCGAGACTTGGCGGTTAAGACCAGGAAAGGAAGTGTGTTGCACTGTGGGTAATGCATGGAAAACGCGGAGAAGAAAGTGAACGGAATATGTGTGTAAATTGAAAACCTGATGGAAGGAGAAGGAAGTGAATTGACAGTTACACATATAACGTAAACCCCATTTTAAATATACAAATAGCATAAAACCCATTTAACCTTTGTCGTCTTCATAATTGCCAGTACTGCAGCGACACGCGTGTTGGTTAGCGGCTTCTCGGGGCCACGATTCGGCACCGTACCGGTATCGGTATCGAGAATAGTCTCGATCCTCTAGCCCACAACTTCGGAAGCTCCCGAGTTATAACGGTTTATCACATTATTGAAAATACAGTCTTCATCCTACATAAACACACCATGATGTCTATCAGATTTCTGTACCCAACGACAGACTGATTTTCTACCTCGCCTAACCACATTACAGCACGCACAGAGTGCAACTGTGTATGAGAGCAGCCAGTTCTCACGCAAATGTACTCAAGAGCGCAATCACCGATCTAAGCAGATACTTCAGCACTACAGGCCACGGTTAGATGTTCGGTACAAGCCATGGATCAGAGTTGTACAAGCATATCATAATCATCACAGAGTTATTTCAGAAACCCTACTTGACGTACATAACCTCCTATATACGGGTCACAACGGGAACCTCGTCTGCACTTGATCCTCGTGGCCACGGATTACTAAGTGGCTCCTTCATCAACGAGAGTTCGACGAACCAATCACAACGCAGATGGCCTGCCACAGCAATAATCTGTGGCCACAGCTGCCAAGTAGAAATGAGACTAAATGATCTGTGGAAATGAGAGTGCCGAATTCTAATGCCGGTGACAAGGAAGAGAACTGGGTTCTAATTACAGCGGAGTACAATTTTGTTTTGTGTGAGTCTGTTAGAACTTATTAATTGTGACGACTGTTCAGTTGACTGGTTTTATACTGGTGAGAAGAAACCTATTTGAAAATATTGGCTTTGTTTTTCAGGTATTTAGGCGGTTCGTGTGTTTCAGAGGGTGTGCTGGTTTTAAGAATGAATAAGTACTTGCAACTTGCAAAAGCTGGCACAAACTATGCGTTGCGGATGAATAGATTAAGCAGGCGAATATTTGGTGAAGTTGTGCGTCACACTAATGTAAAGTCCATGAAAGTGGTGAAGTTGTTCAGTGAAAATCCTATTTATCGGCGACCTGAAATGGTGGAATATTATCCTCGACATTTAGAAACACATAAATTAATTATGAAGTTACGACACTATGGACTCTTTAGAGATGAACATCAGGATTTTAAAGAAGAAATGACAAGACTTAGAGCTTTAAGGGGCAAAGTGAAATCGAAGAAAGGAGAAGGAAAGAGAGCAATGTTAAAAAGCACTGAATGAGGTACATGTAGAAACTTCTTATTATTTAGCCTTTCAACAGAAATTTTGGAGTATGGTGATTTATTATAAATAAACATGTCAGTGTTCTTTATGTGTGTATGAAATTGTCATGAGAGCAACCATACTGCTCAGAATGTATTTAGGTAAGACGTTAGTCTCCTACATGTTTCGGCACCCGTGGCGTGCCTGGGGGACAAATGTCTGACGATTATACATTTTGGTGCATATAAAGTTGTTGTTTTTTTAATTAATTTATATACAATGCATGGTACACACAACATTAAAATACTGTGCAGAGTTATGAAAGTACATTTTTTGTGTTATTGAATTATGAAAGTAAAGTATTATTAATGCTTTACAACACAGTGGTTATTTTGTATACTACTTCTGTAATATACAAGACTTGTTTTGTGATATCACAGATTGTATGTCTTTGATATAATTCAGAGAATAAATTCATTATTCCCATAATAGTCTTAACTGAGTGCTCTTAATGAAGATGGATAGTGTGTGATGGAAAATTAACTTTCATATGTTTTTTTTTTAAATTGATTTCATGCTTCAGATGGTTAACCAATGACTATGGTAGGCTGGTGCGTGTTTTAATGAAGTAATTTTTGGAATAACTTCAAACATACATATTGTTACCATGAATTTCATGCTGCAGAAAGTTAGCATTTTTTTTATAATTACTTAAGTGAAGTAATTTTTGGAACATTTAAGTAATACAGTGACAAGTGCAAATTTGATTTTCTTCCTCTGAAATGTAGTAATAGCAATATGTGAGAGTTGTGTTACCATACATAAATGCTGGTTAAAATGTCAACATTACACAATGAAAAGAACTGTAGCAATTTACAGATATAGCATCATAAGTATGCTTGCCACTATATTTCAAAGATTATCAGTAATTCTCATTTTTGGTAGAGGATTTAGTACACAATGCCCAATTGATATGGAAATCTACATCACTGTATCTGCAGTTTCATCACAAAAATACCAGTGTTGACACTAAGCATTGGCATGCCTATCTGTGTTAATACAATACAATATAAAGGACTTTCCAGATGAGGTCTTCAGGCCTCTGGAATTTTACACATCCCAGAAGAAAGGACACCTGAGGTATTCATTGTTTGGGAATGTGATAGATCCCAGAAGAAGGAGACTTCAGTTACACTGTTGTGAACCCCTAAAATTATGCACAATACATTTGTATTAGGAGTCTACTGTATGTTGTGTCCAAAGACATGAAAAAGTTCAAATCAAGAAAGTGAAGCTCCTTAGCTCCCTGTCCTTGTGATGCTGAGACCAACTTACACTTCAGTCTCACCACATTCGATATTTGCGGTTGCACTTCAGTGATCCCAGTGCAGTATATACACATTTCTTCCAAGAATTGTAATTGTCTATGTCATGTTATTCTATTTATTAATTTTTATCACTTTTTAAACATCAAATTATATGTTCAGGCATTCTGTATATTGCACTATTTGTATATTTTAGCTTGTAATGGTTGGGATGAAACCTAAAATATAGGTTTAAGTAGACCCTCATTTTTAGTCTTGTAATTAGGCCTGTTCATGGCTATTCATATTCAGCTGAAACTTGTAGGATTATCCTTCCTGCAAAGAAATGCTGTGTTGACTAATTGCAACATTCATTTGTAGTTACAGGGTAGTTTTAGGTACTTATATCTTTGTAGTAGTTATTGACCCAGACCTCACTCAGCAATACTGATACTTATGTAGGTTTGGGCCACAGAATCATCAGAAATAGGTCCTATTACTATACCTAAGATACCCTTGTATTGCTGTTCAAGTCGTGATTGTACTCATGCTACAAGATGATTTTGGTTGGCAGTCAACTAAGATATGAATGCTTTATATACTAGGTAAAGGTAAAGTGCGCCCTTGTACAGGCACTGAGGCTCTGTACAGGCTGTACGGCCCATAGGGGGAGCAGAGTTTATAGCTTTACCCCTTGGCCATGGCACTAGAAGGGGTTGAGGGGTCAGCATCACGCCCCGGCCGCTCTTTACCCCCGGGAAAGACCTCATACCCATTGTACAGGAGGCTGGGTGGGCCCCAGGGCCGGTCTGGACAGATGCGGAAAATCTTGCCGCCACCAGGATTCAATCCCCGGACCATCCAGCCCATAGCCAGTTGCTGTACCGACTACGCTACCCGGCCCACTAATGCTTTATATAGGTTTCCTCAAATTTAGTGCATGACAGACGTTTAATAGTATTATAATTTAAAAGATTAGCTTTTTAATGTGCAGACTGTTAAAAAATTTTTGTGACCAAGAAGACGATGGGTTTAAATAGTCTTGTCATACTGATGGCACACCACCCCAACTTTAATGTAATGGCACCCTATATAGTAGTATGGAGTTTTCTGCTGACCAATGTCTGTTATGTTGAGTGTTCATGTGTCTTCTGAAGTAAAACCATGGTTCATATGTAAATAAGTTACCAAAGGATTGCCTATACTAGTACACATTGCTTTACAGAACCAGTCACAAAAATCTAAAATCAGTATCTCTCGGCACAATATTTACTGGAGTTCTTGCACAACTCTTTAATTTGTATGGTTGCCAATGAAGCAGTTTTGTGGCTGTGTATACAGAGGACTTTTGACACACTGGATTCCTGTGATAGCTGTCTGGAGATGCTTCTACTTCCACTCCAGGATCACTCTGGTTTCCTCTGAAAGAACACATAATGTTTAGTGTCGCTGTTTCAGTAACAAGGAACCTTATCAAAATTTGTTCTGCAGTTGATTCATTGCTGATATCAGAGGAACTGGAACACTAGGAATCCATCTTCTAGATTTGCTATGGCACTTTTTATATAATTTCTTCCTTACACAGATTTCCACACAAAAAATCTGTGTACTCTCTATTGCATATTCACAAACAATTTTAGGGCATCCTGATTTTTGAAGTTGAAAGCATTATTTTTTCCAGTGTTGTTTTTCCAAGATACAACTGGTGTTTGTGCTTTTCTGCTGTCATTGTTATGTTCCAAGATGCATAATGTGATACGTGGACACTGAAATTATATATATATATATATATATTTGTAAACCTTGAAATTTATGTAGCTGAAAGCTTCATTCAGTTACTATCAAAATGAAGAGACTTTGGTAATCCCACCATATTGTTGGAGGACTAATGCTCAATATATTTCTTCAGAAATGTGCTTACAGCATAATCTATGCCAGGGGTGGAAAACCTGTTATCTACCTGGTGTCAAATTGTACAATTGTACCAGTCGTAAGTGGTTTCAGACAACACAGTCTTCCAATTATCAACTTTTTTGTTTATGAACTCAGATACTTACTGCTGTAAATTTTGTCCACATCCCCAATTTTCAGCTTGTGTATGGTTTGACAGTAGCACAGTCAACGATGCTTTCATCTGTAAGGCAGTTCCTGAGTTGATTTGATATAGCTCATTCCTGAGAATGGCTTCCCGTGAGTATATTGAGCCAAAGAATGACAACACTTTGAACATCAGGCTTGTTATTGTCTAAAAACAATGTGCCAGTAAATTGCACTTATTTAAAATTTGGTTTCAAATGCTTTTATAATATTCCATTTTTGGAATATGTTCCAACATACCAGTTCTTTTCTCAGAACGATAAGTTTAGTCACCCAAAGGCAATTTCCATGATATTCAGCCGTCTGCATGTCCACAACATCCAACACCAACCAAGAAAACTGTTGTGATTCCACTACATCATATTCAGTTTCGTCTGGCTTTTATCATAAACCAGAATGTTTGTTCTAGTTTTTGAAAGTGATGAAATCTGTCATGAAGTTCTCCTACTTAAAAATAAATTTATTTGGAAATTTTCACATCACTCCATTTTCTTCAACAACACCAGTGACATCCACCACACTCCCAAGTATTATTCCATTGAATGGAAATGCTCAAGTGTGTGGGTAAATTCAGATCTTAAAGTTTTTAAAATCCTTAAAATCACCCAGCATGCTCTTCCATCCTTTAATTGACACTGAAAGTTTCTGTTGAGTGCCCTGAAGTGGGCAGTGAAATAAGTAAAGAACACTTAGGCTATCAACCATTTATGGTCACATTTGTAAATAGTTCCCTCTTCTACAAACTGGTGGAGTACATGACCCCGGTTAAGACAGCATTAGTAGACCATGGTACTAAAAGTTCCCTTTGTACATAAGTGTCTTTAACTGCAGACTGTTGAGGGCCCAAAAAGACATGAAATTAACCATTTTGTTGCTGTTCCTGTCTGTTGCTCCAGTGTTTGCTGACTGCCTTTTGCCCAGAGTGCCTCTTGATGTACAGTGCAATGGCAAGGCACAACTGGGTGCCTGATAGCCTTTGAAAATAATGTAACAAACCATGCAGTGTGTCCAGCAATACTTGGTGCACAATCTGTTGTGACTGACACAACTTTGGATGATTTTCTCTCAATCTGGTCAATGGACACACACACACACACACACTTGTATCTATATTTTCTTTAAGTTCATTTGAGATATTATCAACCAGAGTATTTCTACAACATAGCAGCTGCTTCAACTGTTTCACAGTCTAAGTTTTACTACTGAAATATTCAAGTAATGAATCCAGACACGAAAAAAGGTTTCTTTAATATACTGGCCATGTCTGAACAGTTTTCCTTGCCTAGCAATATTAAGCAGCAGATTGATAGCTTTCAGCACAATGTTATTTTCAGTTGTAAAAATTTACACAAAGACTTAAACTGACACATGGGTATATATTATATGTATAATACATGCTGATAAAAAGAGATGTATTTGATCATCACAGAGTACTCTGTCCATATTACGTACATAACAAAGTAAAAGTTAGATTCAAACTCTGCTACACATACTGCATATCTGCTACTTCCTAATACACAAAATCTTGTTTCCATAACTTGTGATGCAAAAGTGAAAAATGTATACCTACAATTTCAGTTGTACTGTACCACAAAACTGCTATTAGCAATGGCACTGGGTTACTCTACACCGGTACAATACCAGGATACAACAAAATAGTATTTTGGTTCGTCAACACAACAATATATTATTTTATATTTTTACCATCATGACAACATGTTTTGGTCATTTGGTCATCTTCAGGTCACCTTGAATATGGTAACGTGTAGTGCAAATAATGTTCGTGTGATATGGGATCCCATATGACTTACAAATGTATTAAAACAGTATAAGATAAACTGGTTTTTGTAGTCTGTGATGTATTAATATATTTGTAAAATTTATTTATAATAAATACATTGTTGGAGGCTGGAATAAAATTAGCATATATTATACATTTACAAGTTTTCCTGATTGAGTTGGATTATATATGTCTCTAAAATATATGTATATGTTGAGTCACAAGTTATTGCACACGTTGTGGGGTCAGGGTTTTGTGAAATTTCCGTACACACTGAGTTCTGGACGGAAATGCAGATATTTCTTAATTTCTGCTCTATGATTAATTTTATGACAGCTGTCTTACTTTCATTACCTTATTCTAAGTTGTGTGAGGGTGACGTGAAGATGGTTGAATGACCGAAACATGTAGTCATCCAGGTGAAGTTATAAAATAATATATTATTGTACTGACTGGAACCAAAATACTATTTTGTTGTATCTTAGTTTATAACATAATGGGATGTCCCCTACAAAAAAAATATAAAATACCACTTTCATCCACCACAAATGGGACAAAAAATTCCACACCTACAACAGTGTACAGCTAGTTTAAATAAGGCAACAGCTTCATTCTATATGCTGTCAACAATAACACATTTAACAGTACCACTAACAAGACAAAAATGTTACTGTAAGTATAATGGAAAGATGTCAGTGGACTTCATTGTGTAACATAAAGACCATACAACTTGCCATGGAAAACACTTTGGCAAATCCCACCATATACAAGTGATCACAGTATATCAGAGATGTTTATCATGCATCCTACATATATATTGGCTATGCTTTGCCATTGTTAGGGGTGTAGAGTTATGTGGAACCTACTGAAAGTTTTACATAATAAAATAACATTATGGTAAATGTTAAAGTTTAAAATATACACTAACACTATTTGTATCTGTAGGCTTATCATGACAACTGCCAGTGTCATTACATAATACAATTCAAGAAATTAAAATATATTGTGAAGATTTTACATGTTACTAAACCTTTCTTTGTTTCTTCTTCTTTTATGGATCTTCCTTTTGTATGCTGTGCAATGCAGCTGATAATTTAATTTTCTTTTCTGTGAAGTTACACTCTGAATTTGGTGTGTTCTTACTCTTACCTATTACATCGTATGTCTTATTTACTGTCTTTGCGTATGTTAGTGGTCTTCTGTGTCATTCGAGTATACTAGATGTACAAAGTTTCAAGGGTGCTGACTGTGATACTGATCTCTATCTGGTGGTTGCAAAAGTCAGGGAAAGATTGGCAGTAAGTGAACAAGCAGCGCAGAAGTTTGATGAGGACAGGTAACGGGCACGTATGAATGCGATAATGAACCTTCAGGTTCCATATAATGCATATAGTTTCTTGACTGGCTGAAAACCAGTTAGCTGCTCAAGAAGCCCTCTCTTCCATGGAGTAAATAAGTTGTCTTCTGTGTTACGTTATTGGCCTGTTACAACACATTCTCTATATGTACATTCCCATTTTTTAGTTACAGCACAGGCATAAATTTGTTTTCATTAAGGACCTTGTTTACATTTAATAATTTCACCAAACAGCAGTAAAAATTGCTTTGTGTGATTCTGGAGAACAAAAAAGCTGGATTCATAAATTAAATAATTGAATGCTAACCAGAGGAAATAAATGTAAGCACCTTAATGAATGCAAGCATAATGGTTGTGTAATACAGCTTTGAAAAGCACACGTAAAAAACAAAGTGAGCCACTTTTACATATTTGGGCAAGTACATAAGAACTGTCACAAAATTACTCAAGAACAAAAGAAGGCAAAACAGCATTTCAGACTGAAAACACAATTATAAATGTACTGAATAACACCTGCTCTTACTGAGCAAGAAACTGCAGGAATTCATACTTGCATGTCTGGACTGTTATAAAGGATACAAAGGACAGAGGGGAAAATCATTAAACCTCAGATTTGGAGAATACATACACAGTATAAAATAAAATAGGAAAGACTTTGGGTATGCAATGTACAGGTTAAATAAAAGATCCATGTGTGAAAGAAAATACACAATATCATGAGGAAACTAAAACATGCTAGGTAGGGTATATCAGTGAAAAAAGAAACTTTTTATATTCATGCATGCATGAAATGAAACCAGTTAGTGGAGGAAAATATGAAGAACAAAACTCCATGCTCTGTCCAAATTCTTAACATTAATTAGATCCTTACTGAAAACATGTCAGTGCATACACTTTAAGAAACTTGGTAACACAGATACATATGATACACTGTATTCCAGACAGTACGACAACACACAAGCATATTACTATACATAGAGACAAATAATAAGACACAGAAGTTTAATACTGCACTGCACAGCATACAAGAAGAAGAAAAAAGTTTTTGTAACTTTCAATAATTTTAAAGTGCATATTTTAAACATTAACACATACAATATGATTCATGATAAAGTGTAAAACTGCAAAACTCTCAGTAGCTTCACTTAAATATACACCCCCTAAAGATGCCAAAGCATTGCTAAAACATGTAACGATAAATGTGGTTACATTTTGATTGACTCTCACTGCTGATTTGTGGATGAGAAACAGAATGGGAAATATGTCATCTTTAATGTTGGCAAGTAAGTGAAAAATATTTGTAATATTTTTGTGTATCTAGCAGTTCTATTTATGATTGAAGAAGTTTCTCTGTCAAGAAATGTCAACATATGCCAACACACTACATAATGTGATGTGTTTATATCCAAAATCAGTGTGGGACGTATTAAGAATAAAAAATAATATTTTACCCAAAGAGGGGGTGGTGGGGACTTCCTCATAATGTAAAAACAATTATTAATACTGTAACTTTGTCATTGTGTAAGTCAGTGTTCCACTTTCAATGCTGCTTTATTTAAGGTTTCTTTCTGACTCTTAACTGCAATTTGGAAGTGATAAAGGTACTATGTTACTACATGCCCATTTATAAAAATGGAAGTCTTTGATACAGTGGTGTCAAACACATAAGGTAGAACAAAATTTGTAAAATACCATCTTTGCACACTGGAGGACTGATCCTTCACTTCATTTTTACATTATTATTTCCAACGTATTAATACACTACTGCTAAGGGAATCATATAAAAGAAACATTGGAAATTACTGCACACCTAACAGCTTTAATATAGGAGCACAGTACATACATTCAGACTTTGTAACATTATAAGCCTTCATAAGTAATATTAGAAACTAGATCATTACTAAGAGTTTTTCACATATTGATCTGATTTTACTTATAAACACATTCAAATGCAGACATTTAAAGAATTTAAGCCACCAGTAACTTCCAGTGTTCCTCTTATATGAGATCCCTGAAGATGGGTGTATTATACACCAAAAAATGTTGAACATAATGTAAAAAAATAAAGGATCAGTGTATCATCCAGTGTGCTAATATGATATTTTAATGAGTACTGTTATAAGTCTACACAAGGTGAATAATGAAAAAGTTTAACCCCTCAAAGTTGCTGGAGTTCCAACCACTTCCCAGGATGGTGGGTGTTAATTTACAGTAACCTTAGATGCATTCATATCCATACAATGCACTAAGGCCAGCAATGAAGGGTTAAAAAATGAAGTACAAGTTTGGACATTTCCATGATTACATTAAAGAAATTAAAGAAATAGAACGTTGAGTCCCGGTGCATGCCATGAAGGCATACAGGGGAGTGAAAACTTCATGTCCTACCTTTTTTACTCTTGGAGAAAGTGGCCCCAGTATTCACTGAATATGGTCCTGGGTGTTGGGTCCAGGGCTGGTCTAGACATTTTGGAGAAGAGAAATATTTCTTGCTCTTGCTACAAATGAACAAATGATGTTTTGTAATCAATGTTCTTTCAAGTTTAGTGAGACCAAAAACTTTGAAACGATCAGCTGCCACTACTGCTGACACTAAATATTCATTGCTGCTTTAACGTATGTATACCACCCAACTAAGTGATAATCAGAAAAATGCGCCAGTTAACAATCCAATTGTCATCAATTTTCATTTACTGAACACAGATAGCAACACGTTTTAACCAGATTACATCTCCATCATACTTACTTTAATTCATTAAAAGACCATTAATCAGGGTTTCACAGTTTACATCGTTATACACATAAATATGCATAACACTCAAATTGGTTAAATTTTAAAAGGAAAAATCTTGCAAATGAAGCTATTAAAATTGACTTACATATGCAATATGTACTATCAAACATAATTTAAATAAGGTACCACTATTCAAAATTCTAGGATGGGGTATGTTAGGTGAGCACATTATGAAGGTGGGCCAACGGCAGAGGAAGATTGCAGTTTTCCTACTCCGTCTCCCCATTTTCAGTGTCCCTGACAGTACAAAGTAACAAGGGAAGTGATTAAGTATACCTAAACTACTTTCAAGCCTTTCTGAATGCTTGTAATAATCACACTGGATGCACTTATTTAAATGCAAGTATCTGACTCCAAGAGCTCAATTTTTCTGAACAAAAAGCATAATTGTTGAACTGTTTTATACTGTGTTTCTGACCATATATTCCACATTTAAGTGACATTCATTAATCAAACATCCTTTGCATCATACTGGCTCAATAGTACTGCAATGAGGCAATGACTGAACTTATATCTCAGGGTGAGATATGTTGTGGGCAGCCATGGCATTTCTTCAGTTCCATTCTCTTATTGGAGAGTACAGAATATAGACTGCTTATGTTCCAGAGGTATATAATCTTATTTCTGAGATACAAGGAATGTCACTTAAAAGCTCCTTTTTTGTTCCAAGTGTTAATGAGAATTCAAGCAAACCCAGCACACACTTCAACTACTAAAATGAGGCCCACTCCCAAGCAGAGGTCTGTGTTCCTATTACAAAATGCTGGACTTGCAAGGGCATACTTATTTTAATACATTCCATATTTTGTGTATTAATTTGTATAATGTGTATCAAGAACCAACAAAGTTCACTTAATTCCACTGATGTATTTTGACTATGGTTGGTCAAAATATCACAATAAAAGTACATCAGTGGAATTAAGTGCATTTTGTTGGTTCTTGATACACATTATAAGGGCATACTTTTTCAAATGGAACCAAGGACTGATACATTAATTTATAACACTGTAATACTGTATATAATAAAAACATTTTCTACTTATCTTAATAAAATACTTATCACTAGTGGTATAAACTGATTGGTACAAACAAAATGATTTTTGTGACTTAGTTTTGCTGTTTGTAGTATTTAAGGGCAGTGGTGTTTTGGCTATGAAAAGTCAGCACACTAATTAATCCCTTAACCTTAGGCTCAAATGAATCTTTTATTGAAAGAAATGTTTTTGCAACAGATTTCTTGGGGTACAAAAACAATGCCACGAATATAAAGAGGGTATACTGACAAAATCATACAGATATGATTCAACATGATGTACAGCAGTGTTTCTCAGCTACATGTCCACAAGTGTGTACCTTCTTAAAGTTTAGTACTTTCGATTTCTGTGATGTTAACTTCATTGTCAGTACTGTTACAAAAGTTTCTGTTTCATCATAAATTTTTACATTAACTCAATAAAGGATTTTACATTTTAAATGCATTTTATTTGTAAATATTCCAACTTAAATGTTATCACAAATTGTATCTCTGGGGTCTACGGTTCCAGGAAGACTGAGAGACACTGATGTACAGCATCTTTGGTTGCCTCTTTCTCATCGTAGAAATGCAAACATTACAGTATGATCCCTTCACAGTGACAAGTAAGCCAGTACATAATTTTCCAGCGTTTCTACGGTTAAATAATGAACATGATACACTTGAAAAGTGTGGTGGTAATTTTTAAATACAGGCAGACCCCAGTATCCGTGTGTAATACGTTCCAAGACCTACTGCAGTTACGTGAAACCGCGGATAATACCAAACGTTATATATAAAACATGATATTCTTGTAACATACATAAATACGGTAAAGTTTAATTGATAAATTACGCACAGTAAGACATTACCAACATTAAATAAAGCAATAATAAAGCACACTGTACACTGCATTGTACATTTACAGTGTACTTTCTCTCTCTCATACATATGGAAGTAAGGGATTCTGAGGTTTTAGCCTAATCCTCAAGAGATGATAGAGCAATGAAAAAATACAGTATCTGTACTGTACATTTTCAAGGGATGACAGAACAATGAAAATCATGCTTTTCCATCAATGAATAAAACATGTTATTGTTACACATTTTACAATGAAAATCACATGTACCTGTACGTTACCTGTAATAAGAAAATTTTATTTGTTAAAAGATATCTTAGCCTATTGTGGGTATTCACCGACTTCTCCATTCTTCTTGTTGCTGTCTGAACACAAAAACTGCCATAACCTGACAACTAATTCGAACAGCGAGAATGCTAGAAGCAGCTGCTGCTGGATTTCACCATGTTATGGCCCATTCTCACTTGGCACGCGTTTTGAAATGTATGAACCATTTATTTCTATAATTTTCCAAATTCTTTCCGGGCCACGGTAAAATGAGGATAACTGAAACTGTGGATACAGGGGTCCGCCTGCATCCTGTACATGAAGAAGAGATGCCCACCACTTGCTTGCATGGCAGCCCCATGCAATTACAGTGGGAGACACCAACACCAACAGTACTTGACCATCTAAATTCTTCATGTAATATGTTACAAGTAACATATTACACCTCTATAAACTTAGTTTCTTCACAGAAGATGTCTTTGGCCAAAATCATACCTATATCTTGGGAAACCAACAGTATTTAAGATTTCCTGCATTAATACTTAATCAGACTCAAGTTTTCCTTCAGTAACAAGAGTCCTGGAACACTTTCTAGCAAACACTAATTACATGTAGTGCTGATCCATACTATAGGGGTGCTACAAGATATTTCTTCACTGGTTGGTTCTGAACAAAGAATTATATTAGACATGCCCCCAGTTTACGGTTCTTAAAAAACACTACAGTTCTTCCTTTCCTAGCACAGGTACAGGCTCGTCTGAGTGCCTGGTATCAGAAGCTGCATTTGATACATTTGATGTATTAGAATTATCTTTGGGCTGTTTATCTTCTTTCTTGCCTTTCTTCTTTTTGGGTGGTTTTGGTTTTTCTTCTTTAGACAGCAAGGATGGAAATGGTTCATCAAGACATTTATCACTCTCTCCCTTTAGAGCTTTCTCAGAACACAAGAACTGTTTCAAAGAAACTTCTCCCTGGTAAGAGAAATACCAGTCTTCTATGGTGTGCTCATTTTCTTCTAGCAGTGACTCACACTAAAATACAGAATATCATATGTTAAACACACATAACATGTGACCAGAAAATAGGTGGCACTTTTGATTCCAAGGTCCTGCTAATTCTGTTCTCTTGTAACTACTGCCTCAACCCATTCCATCGCATTATGACTCATTCCACATGAACCCATGTTTCTATGCAGGTGCTCTATAAACTTCTCAGAGACTAAAACCTCTCTGATCAGATATTCTAATTACTGTATGCATAAATTAATAATAAACCTCTACATAAAAAAGGCAAACCAGCTGTGCTTAGTTACCTACGATTCCCATTATATGGGGCAATCATAGTCATATTTACATTGGATAATCAAGGACCTACACACATTCATTAAGAGGAGAGGCATATGGGGTGACCTGCATCTCTTAAAACCTTTCCTACTTTAAACCAACCTCACCTGTTAGTATACAAACAGACTCTCGCAAACACCATGGCAGAGGGTGAATTTTGTAACACAGGCATTGTATGGGCCAATTTCACTTCTGGTTTGTACTCGGTAATCTGAATTACCACTTTATGTGAAAAGCGTGAATATTTCTAAAGCCAACTGCACAAGTCAGTTTTTGGAACGAAATTTACTGAAATTCATGTATGTATTGTCAAATATTCAAATAATTTGAGAGCATGTTAAATTCAAGGAATGCTTGATATAATTCGGTCTAGAATCATATGTATTCCTATCCGGTATCTAAAAATCTAAAGATTAAAATATACAAAATTAGTTTTTTCCAGCTGTTTTGGATGGATGTGAAACTTCATCTGTCACAGATGATGAGCACAGTATATGTGTATTTGAAGTGAGGGTGCTAAGGAAGACATTTGGACCTAAGAGACAGGAAGTTACTACAAATGCATAATGAGGAGCTTCATGATTTGTACTCATTATACATTAGGCTGAACAAATCAAAGTGAATGAGCTAAGTGGGGTACGTGGCACAAAGGAGGGAAAAGAGGAGGAATACTTAGAGAGTTATGGTGGTAATTCCTGAAGAGACTGCTTTGAAGAACTAGGCACAGTTAGAAGGATAATACTAAAATATATCTTAAATGCAATGGTTGTGAAATGGATTCATCTGGCTCAGAAAAGGGACCAGTGACAGGCCCTTGTGAACATGCTAATGAACTTCTGGGTTCCACAAAATGTGTGGGATTTCTTTACTAGCTCAGGAAGTATTAGCTTTTTGAGGAGTCTGCTTCATGGAGTATTTACTGTACTCTCACATGAAATTTGGTAACCGTCATTGCTCTGTACATAACAGCTTTGTAGGCACCCCGTTTCTTGTGACAATGCAGGAGATTTTCTGGGCCCCCATTGTCTGCATGAATACATTTGGTGTTGGTACTTGTTTGGCTGATGTTTTCTTCACCTTATGGAGATCGATTTAAATGCCAGTTGTATCTCATGATGGTCTGGGTTTTTCCAGCTTGGCATGGACATTTAAATTGCTACCAAGTAACTATACAGAGACCAGCATATGGCATGCTAGGCCATTTGTTAGTACATTTTATAGACCAGCACATGGTCTTGCAGCATGGTTAAGGTTAATAGCGCCACTGCAGGTTCTGATCACTTTATATACAACTATAAAATGTGTATGACACAATGGCAAATGTGCAAAGCTACATACATAAAAACTTCATTCGGATGCCTCAATCTTATACTGAAACATGACCTCAAGGAATAACAGTGCTGGTTCACTCAGTTTCCACAAAAATTTAGATTGTACAATCAACAGTCAATGTTAACTGATAACTGTACTTATCAGCAGTGGAATATAACACTTCAATATCATTTTAGATGGGTTTATCAGTTACAGTTATTTAATTCTGAATAGAAACACAGAGAGTAGTACACTTAATTGCCATAGTTATATGCTAGAATGAACTGTTTGGTACAGCAGTCCATACGGACCATCCATACTGCCAAGTTATTGAACTGCCACTAACTGGCAGTGCATTCTAGACACAAAGCCACACTGTTTAGGCAGGTACATACTGTTGGGCAGATAAGACCTAACATGTAATGCCAACTACTGAAAAAAATAAGTAACACAAAATTTTGTACTAGGACACAACAAAATGTAAACTTCATACATGACACAGGTGAATCCACATATTGCCCATTTGCAGAACTTACTCCTTTATTTTTGATACTTCAAAGGCCATCTCACCTTCGAGTCTACAGGTTTCTGATATAGAATATGACTATAAACATGACCAGCATTGTGGACACTGTCCATCACTGATGGTAGTGGTGGTGGTGGTAGTAGTAATAGTAACAACAGCGGCAGCAACAGAAACAGTAGCAGAGGAGGAGGGGGAGGAAGAGGAGAAACATGAGCAGCAGCAGTGCTAGGACATTATTTTATCTGGCTTTACAGATCACTTTACACACACACCATTTCACGGTAGTGATCACTACTTAATCAGTTTGCCATGTTTTGTGTTGACGTGCTTTAGTTAAATGGCTTTCTTTTAATACTACATTTTGCACTCACCACATTTAAAGGTGATGGAAATAGTTTGTGCCAGCTGACAGATGCATGTCACATCTAACAAACTTTGGCTGGTGAGACTAAAAACTCTACATTTTGAATACTTTCTTTCATATTGTCACATCACCTTCGGTCCAAAGATTATTACCACACACTTTAACATGCAATACAGGCAAAATTGAGTGGTGAACAGGGAGGCCACAATTCTCTGATTATTCTGCTACCAAAAACATTCTGTACAAATTGCACAGAAACGCTTGTGGTATGAGATGTCGCATTGTTCCACTACAAATAAGTAATGGTTCTCGCACAGTCAGAGAGGTAGTCAAAAAATAGTGTCAAAACGTTTCTTACATATTTATGGTGTGATAGAAGATATGAGCACAGTCTGCAGTCCCACCTGCACTCAAAGCAACCCACAAATCACCCACAATGCTGCTTAACAATACTTCATGGATTAACATGGGATTTCCTGCAAATGAATACCTGTTACTCTGTAGTTCATTTATCCACTAAGACAAAACCAACCTCCCTGAAAACAGAGTAGTAAGTGATATATTTTTTTCAGCATACACTCCCTGAAGATACCAGTTCAGTTTTGCTTCACCCACTGCATCACAGACTGCAAACACTTGTGTTGTATGGGTTAGGATGCAGTAGTTTTCTTGCAATTGATGCTGATAATACAGACATGACCATTTGTGTACAAGCAGGGGAGATAACTATCTTGGAGATACCTCAAATTCTGTCCAGTCTTTCTTCAGTCAGGACATCAACTACAGGATGTCTTACAGACCAAAATGGCATGGATTGTCTGAAACCTTTCCATTTCCTCATAAAATATCTTCCTGTGTGAACCGGTACATCAAGAAATTTTTGTCTTAATTTATGACACTTCTTGTAAGAAATGTATTTATAGTGAATGTATTGTAACACATGCTTTTTCAACAGAATCCTCAGAGCAACTGTGAATGTAGCACAAGTACCTTACAGTTGCTTGGATTAATAGTGTGGGAACAAGCCAACAAGCAGCCTTGGTGCATAGCATAACTGATCTGATAGGAATAGCCTAGCAACTGGTGTCAGGTAAAATAAAGTAGTAGTAGGACCAGTAGTAATACCACATTACTCAAATGCTGGAAGATGAGGTTCTTTCTTTAAATATGGTGCTGAAATATGTGAGGTCTTAAATTTGCATATGAAGGGCTGGACTGGACCAAACTGACTGCTCTGAACTGGACCATGTGGAACCAAACCAAGGCTTGCATCGATAAATTGTCATAAGTAGTTAAAAGAGAGAACACAGCATAATTAAGTTAGCTGACACATTATTTATTTTATTTTTTTTTTTTTTACTTTTTCCATGTCAAATTAAAAAAAACTGATGTTTTGGAAGTAAGCTCTGTTTCAGTCTTCAGGCAAGGAAACCACCTACATTGGTGGACACCTTAGAACAACCTAGTCTATCACTGGGCACCATAATAACAGTGAACTTGTTATGATATGCACCTGAGAATAGATCCAGTCCACAGACACTAATGGGAAAATGTCTATTGAAAAATTAAAAATGAACTACAAGACTCAAAACTAAAACCTGAAACAATCCATAAATTAAAAACCATAAAGAGATCCACAAAATGGGACTGATCAGACCACAGACACATTACAAATAACCAGAGAACATGTACTTACAATTCTTAAAACCACTAACACCAACTGTGGAGAAAACTGAATCTTCATGGGTTAAAGTACATGATAATAATCCAAAAAATATGAATGCATTATTTAGTCAGTGTCAATCATAATGGCATGGCAGAAATGCCTGTGACAGTTTTTAAGAAGTGCTGTGTATCCAATGCAATTGATGGGATTGACGATGATATGTGGAATGACAGTGAATAACAGGAAGGGTACGATATGAGTAAGTGTGAGAAAGATGAAGGTACTGGCTGTGAAGATGAAGATCATGACACTAATTGGTACAAGTAGATGGAATGGGACATGCCATGTGTATAAACTTTATGTAATTAATAGCAAAAATTTTTTTAGACACTAATTTTTGGGAGGTTGTCTATGATTTGGATAAACACATTTTCCCTTGGCAGACATGTTCATTTGGGGGGGTGGTCTTAGATTAGAGTTGTCTTGCATTCAGGTAAATATGGCAGCAGCAACAGCAGCAGCAGCACCACAACCACAACCACCACCAATGCTGATGATGGTGATATGATAAAGTAGAAAAGCTCCAAAATACTAATCATGTTTATCTTCTACTCTTCTCTCAATTTGGATAATGAATACCGCCAATTTACATTGTGCCCTAAACTCAAATTCTGTTTATTCTCAAAACAACTACAGCTTATCAAAATTCACCCAGTGCTGTACCTGATATTCACAAAATATTACCTGAGTCTTCATGTTTGTGATTTCAGCTGAGGGTTTGTCCCATAACTCATATGGAATCCCCAACTCCACCTTCACACCTTTATCACTGAAAGTAATGCCAGTACTATAGAAATACATAAATCTTGCATAATGATGAATTGATCACAATCAGCAAAGGAAAGCACAGCACACAATCAAAAACCTAATATGACATTTATGTTAAGGCCCTTAAATGTGAGATGCACAATTTTGTTTTACATCATACACCTTGGGTATTTCTGTATGACATGGAAAATAAAATGACAACTGCACAAAATATTAATGACAAACTGTTTATCATGGATTATTCATGGATAACTGAAAGCTGTTTAAAACAAGAAGGAATTTTTAGTATGGCCCTACATAATTTCATCATTTTATACAAAAGAAAGTTTCAGGCATAATACATTGATTGCAATGAAAAGTAAAGTAAATTTTAGTTTCTTATTCTCTTTGAGTCTATTTGGGAGTGGCGGTTATTTATACTTACTCCATGGAGAAGAGTCCTTCTTGAGAGGCTAACCAGTTTTCAGCCAGTCAAGAAATTCCCAGAATTTCATGGAACCCGAAGGTTCATTACCACATTCACAAGTGCCCGTCACCTGTCCCTATCCTGAGCCAGCTCAATCCAGTCCATACCCCCACATCCCACTTACTGAAGATCCATCTTAATATTATCCTCCCATCTATGCCTGGGTCTCCCAAGTGGTCTCTTTCCCTCAGGTTTCCCCACCAAAACCCTGTATATGCCTCTCCTCCCCCCATACACACTACATGCCCTGCCAATCTCATTCTTCTTGATTTTATCACCTGAACAATATTGGATGAGGAGTACAGATCATTCAGCTCCTCATTAAGTAGTTTCCCCCACTCCCCTGTTACCTCATCCCTCCTAGTACCAAATATTCCCCTCAGCATCCTCTTCCCAAACACCCTCAGCCTGCGTTCCTCACCCACTGTCAGCAACCAAGTTTCACACCCATTCAAAACAACAAGCAGACTTACAGTTCTGTGTATCTTAATCTTTAAATTTTTGGATAGCAAAATGGAAGACAAAAGATACTGCACCGAATGATATCAAGCATTCCCTGCCTTCAATCTGCTCTTAATTTCTTCCTGAATAGAATTTTGATTTGTTCAGGTTGTTCCCAAATATTTGAACACTTCCACCCTTACAAAGGATCTACCAATCTTCACATTGTGACTTTGTCCTGCATTCTGATCTTGACACATAATCATGTACTTAGTTTTATCAACATTTACTTCTATTCCAGTCTCCTTACTAGCCACTTTCAAAGCTTTTGCGTTTTCCTTCATAGTATGTATGCTTCCTCCCAATATGTTAACACTGTCAGCATAAACCAGCAGCTGATTAGTACCACTTAATTTCAAGACATCCTGGTTGACCTGAACCCCCCTAATGGCATACTCTAAAGCAAAGTTGAAAAGTAATGGTGTTTGAGCATCTCCTTGTTTGAAACCATTCCTAATAGGAAACATGCAAGACAAATTCTTGCCTACCCAGTCTCTGCTATACATTTCAGTCAGACACATTGTTTAGTAGTCTTACCAGTTTCATGGGGATACCATACTCAGTGAAAATATTATACAAGACCTCCCTCCTAATTGAATCAAAGCTTTCTTAAAATTCTATAAAGAGCTGATGCACTGCTTCGTTGTATTCCCATTTTTTCTCAAGTATTTGACAAATGCAGAATATATAATCAGGAGTTGAACTATTGCATTGAAATCCACACTGATGATCCCCAATAATTTCCTCTGTGTATGGAGTTAACCTTGAGAGCAGGATGTTGGATAAAATTTTGTACATAGGTGGCAAAAGTGATATGCCCCTATAATTACTCAATCTGTTTTTTTGCCCTTCTTATAGATAGGTACAGTGATTGACTCCTTCCACTCCTCAGGCAATTCCTCCTTATTCCAAATAGAAATAGTAAGTTTATGGATCTCACAGTGAATTGTCTTACCCCCTGCTTTAATCAAATCTGCTGGTATTTGATCAATACCTGGTGATATGTAACTTTTTACCTTTTCATTAGCCAACTCAACCTCAAAGGCACTTGACTCAGGTACTAGTGGTTCTGCTGTATGTATTTCTGTCTGCCTAACATCATTAACCCCATGTACATTCAAAAGCTGGGAAAAACAGTTCCTTCACCTTGCCAAAATACTTTGGGAGTCTGCAACCAAATCACCATTCTCATCCTTCACTATATTAGTTCTAGGCTGGTAACCTTCTTAAAGTCACTGATGCCCCTACAAAAACTCGTAATATTTCTTGATCTTACTGTTAGTTTCAAGTTCCTCAATTTTAGCTTTCAGATATGCCTTCCTTTGTTCCTGAAATGTCTGCTAGCTTCATGTCTTACATTGGTCAGAATATCTACACTGTCTTGGCTTGGATCCTGTATTCGCTGCATTTTAGCCTGCTTCCTTTGATCTAAAAAACTTAAACATTCTTCACCAAACCATGGTTTATGCTGCTTCAATTCAAGCAGACCTAGACTCTATTTAGCTGAGGTTTTGATATTGACATGTATATGTCTTAGGGCTGGGGGGTCTATCAGTCAAGTTTCCTCCGACAGTTGACGTCATTACACGCATGTGCAACACGTAACATTGCAACACGAAGGAGCCATAATAAGACATATACATGGAACGATGTTATTCCTTTAAGGGAAGAATTGCTACGTTTTTTCTTTAATGTTCTCCCAATCCCTATTTATGTCCTCATCATCACTTAAGTTCTCCAGAGCTGCAAACCTGTTTAAAATCTCAATCTGGTACTGTTTCCTAACCTCTAGCTCATTTAGCTTCCTGAGATCAAATCTTTCCCCATCCAACTTCTGTGCTGCTTGTTTACTTACTGCCAGTCTTTCCCTAAATTATGCAAACACCAGAGAGTGATCAGTATCACAGCCAGCTCCCCTGAAATTTCATACATCTAGTATACTAGAATATGTGATCATTCTGGTTGTGAGTCTTCCTATCAGGAGAGGTCAAGGTGTATTTATGAATGTCTTAGTGCGGGAACATTGTGCTCTTAACAGCTAAATTTTTTATGTTATTCTAACACCATTACCATTACTATCCTGATGCAGAATCTCATTCCAAAGAGTAGGTTTGAAAAATATTCTCTCTCCCCACTTTGAAATAAAAATCTCTTAATAGAATTTTCAGAAGGTACTTTGGTAAGAGATAAAAAACCTGCTCTAATTTCTCATAAAAACTGTCTTTTGAATCATCACTTTTCTCCCTACTTGGTGCATGTACATTCAGAACAATGATATTACACCAGCGACCTCTCAGAACTATATATGACACCCTATCGCTAACAAACTCTACTCTCTTAACTGCTGATACTATTCTGTGACGTACAAAAAATCCTGTTCCCAAATGATGATTTTCGTTTCCTTTTCCATAGAAAAAGTTTTAATCCCATGCTCTTACTGTACCCCCTTTGTCCCACCTAACCTCCTCTACACCCACTAAATCTAATTTATATCTTGCCAATTCCCTGTCTGCTGCTGTAAGTGAACCTGCCCTATACAGGCTCCTAATATTCCAAGTACCAAATCTCATGTCCCTTTTCCATTGCTTAGTTCGTACCAGAGTATCAGTCAAGGTCCAAGGCTTTCTTTGTTAATGGTTTGTAACAAGATACTTTTTTACTGTGAGGAGTTGTTAGCACCTCACCCAACCCTCCAGCTGGAGGACAACCCCTTGTCGAATGTCCATGACTGCTTATTCAATATATTCGCAGCTACCCTCCATATTGGAGGCTGCTCCTCCATCCTCAACATGAGGGCGTGCCATGCCGTAGTGACACGGACCCACTTATCATGGTTCGGGAATGGCAGTGCATGACAAAATTAATACACATTTTGCAGTCAGTTATATGTTCACATTCTCATTTCATATTTACTTTTCATCTTCCACTGCACTCTCTTCAAAGTAATGTTATACAAAATATCTCTCTTTTACAATAGAACAGGAGAAGTATTTCAGCTATATAAGTTTTCCATTTTATTCAGGCTCTATTTTAGACTAGTTCCAAGACAGTTCTCTAAAATTTGAGTTGTTTGGCACTTACAAAAAATATTAAATACTTTGCTTACTACTGTCCATATTGTTTAGTAGTGTGGTCTGTGTATTATCACATTTTATGGATTATCAGGAAACAGGAATGCATAACAAGTTTAAATTCATAATAATAATAAGTGACCAGTCCAAACATTCCTGTAACTTCACTGCCCTGTGGTTTATCTAATAAGGGACACATCATACACAGTCATGATTTATTGCAACAAAAATTCAATTTAGTGAACCATGCACTTTTCATATACAGCAATATAAAATAATTAATGTGCTAAGTTAATTCTGCTTCTATACTCCTTAAAAATAACATGCACAAACAAAAAACACAAAAATAGCAAAAGCAAACAAGAAGTCACATTGTATAAAATTTTATGACTCTTTTAATAATATTAGTAGAACATTTTACAGCTATGAAACACACATATACCAGTCAACCGTCTATACACACATAAGCATAGGTTAAGTTTTATGAATAACAATAAATGTAATGAAGTAGGCCTTCATATTGAGTTTTGAATAACAGAAGCTGACATTTCATTAAGAAAAAGTACTGTATCATACAATCTCCTTCTTGCTTTCCTTCCCTCTCTCACACACATCCACACACACACATGTATGTGCACATGTTCATACACTACTGATTTTACAGCACCCTTCCCCTTGAACAATTCTAACCAAATTACAGCCATTAAAAATTCATGCTAAATTAAATTTTCTACTTCTGAATCTTAACATTATTTCAGTTTGGATCCCAAAACCAGGCTAAACTGCAGTGGTTACAGGATCTGAACCAAAGTCATGCAGATGATTTGAACAATGTAAGATGTGAAGCTGGCATACATGTCCCCCCCCCCCCCCCCCCCCTCCCAAAAAAAAAGGAAAAATCAGAAAGGTAGAATTGATGTACTTGAAACAAATAATAAGAACAAGAATATTACAGACTTGCACAGTGGCATCAATAAATTTATGAGTGGTTACCAGCCTAGAACTAATACACCAAAGGATGAGAAGGGTGATCAGTTGCAGACTCCTATATTATTCTGTCTAGGTGGAGGGATCATTTTTCTCAATTACTGAATGTGTACAGGATTAACAATATTAGGCAGACTGAAATACAGCAGAATGGCAACTGAAGAGCTAACAATAAACAAATCACCAGACAATGACAAAATTCCAGCAGAACTGATTAAGGTAGAGGTAGAATAATTTACTTTGAGATCCATAAATTTATTAATTCTATTTGGAATAAGAAGGAACTGCCCCACCAGTGGAGTCAATCACTGTACCTATATAAAAGAAGGATAATAAAACAATCTGTAGTAATTATTGAGGCATATCAGTGTTATCAGCAAAATTTTATCCAACATCCTTCTGTCATGGTTAACTCCATATATTAATTAAATTATTGGGGCTCTAAACAGTGAATTTTGCAGTAAGAGGTGAACTACCTATCATATATTCTACACTCATCACATACTTGAGAAAAAATGGGAATACAATGGGTCAGGGCATCAGCTATTTATTGACTTCAATAAAGTCTATGATTCCGTTAGGAGGGAGGTATTATATAGTATTCTCACTGAGTTTGGTATCCATATGAAACCAACAAGGCTAATAAAAATGTGCTTAAATGAAACCTAGAGTAGACACCCAGTACATAAAACTTTGACATATTTCCTATTAAGAATGATTTGAAACAAGGAGATGCTTTATTGCCAATGCTTCTCAACTCTGCTTTAGAATATGATATTAGAAGAGTTGAAGCAATCTAGGAGGGTTTAAAAATTTAAGGGTACACATCAGCTTCTGGCTTATGCTGGTGATGTCAATTTGTTGGATGAAAACACACATACTTCAAAGATAAACACAGAAAATTTATTAATTGCTCGTAAGGAGATTGGTCTGGAAGTAAAAGCTGAGAAAACAACATATGTAGTCATGAAATGTGAACAGAATGCCGGACTATATCAAAACATAAAGATACATAATAGGTGTGAAACTTGGCTTCACACACTGAGGGAGGAAAACAGGCTGACAATGTTCAAGAACAGGAGGCTGAGGAAGACATCTGGGCCTAAGACGGATGAGGTAACAGGGGAGTGGAGAAAACTACATAATGAGGAGCTTAATGATCTGTACTCCTCACCATATATTGTTGAAGTGATCAAATAAAAAATGAGATGGGCTGAGTATGTGGTATGTATGGGGAAAAGCAGAGGTACATATAGCATTTTGGTGGGAAAACCTGAGGGAAAGAGACCACTTGAAAGACTTACAATAACATTAAAGTGAACCTTCTAGAAATTTGATGGGAGGGCAGGGATTGGATTGATCTGGCTCAGAATAGAGACAGATGGGGGCTTTTGCAAATGTGGTAATAAGCCCCCAGGTTCCATAAAATGCAGGGAATTTCTTGACTAGCTAAGGACTTTGCTCCAAACAAGCTTGTTGATTAGAATCTTACATCCTTATTTCAATAAAAATGAATGGGTTAGAGATCTGAAGACAGAAAATCCAACACTTAAAACTTCACAGTTACATAAAATATTTCATATTTTTATACCCAAGCTCTGTCCAAAATTATGGTTTCAAATCATGATGCTGTGAACATGCTTGTAAAGGCATGCTAGATTAGATGCACTTTTGCATCATAATTTGGTGTACAGAGTCTCACTTGTTGCCCTTGGTGAGGCAGCTTGCACCCCAGAGTGGACAGGGATTACCAATGACGATAAGTATGGGGAGCCAAGGATCAGAATGAACATATGTAACATAACACACCACCAACACATGTACAAATAATCAAAGAAATAAATTAATGAAAATAATAATAATAATAATAATAATAATAATAATAATAATAATAATAATAATAATAATCCTTTCCGGTACTAGGACTAGCAGCCCATTACAGTCTCCCGCCATCTCTTTGGAAGTCTCCATCATGACCGTCTTCAATTGGGGACGTAGTGAAGCATTTGTAGTGAAATGTCAGACAAAATATCCTGAGGTCAGTCCATATGCTACAGGTGGCAATCCCACCACTTGACTTAAACTGATTTGTAGAACACTAATGTGCTTTCAAGTCTCCACAGGAAAGAAGCCGGACAAATGTGAATAATTACGATCTCACAATGCATAAATTGTTGCATATGAAATAGTTACTGTGTTTTAAGTGTCATGTTTTGTTGTATAGGAAACCAATATCATGTTGTGATTATGTTTACTTGAATTATTTTACTTTATTGTCTTGTGTACTTGATATATCTTGTATTTTTACTGTACAATGACTGTACTACGTATTCTGTCTTGTGGGTTACATGCATGTGTATCATGTAGAACATTCACTCTGTAACCTGAACTGTGCCAGCGTCAAAGTCCACTTTGCGACTCGCTGTCAGGCTGAGACACCCTCACGCGCGGCACAAGGTTCAGGGGGAAATGGACTCTGAACAGTAATCAGCGGCCACCGCCCTCAGTTGAGGCTGAGGAAAGCAAGCGAGGTAAGAGGTTAAGTTTTTCATTCTGTTACGACCAGTCTTTGAGTGCGGACGCTTTCCAGCTTCAGTCTGGGCTTTGGCTACTGACTGCCCGAGTCCTCTTCGTAGTCAATTTGTTTCCACTCTACTCTTAATAAACTCTACATTCCACAAACAAGCTGTTTATTGGAGTACGCAGTTGAGCATCGCCCAAGTCTTAACCTGAGTTCGAATCCTGCTCCTACCCCGGGGACAATATCCACGATACGTCCCCTCCGGGATGCAACAAAATTAATTAAAATAGCAAATGCACAACTGTCAAAGAGCATGAAACAATTTCCTCTGACATATCAAAATGAAAACAAATGCAAACACTCAAGTGTGCAGGCCACCTCATCAGCAGGGACTCAAGTGGCACAACAGGCCAAACAGAAGGTCTGATTACAACCCATCAGAAAAAATACATAATGAAAGAAAAAGTGAGAGGAAATGAGAACAAAGAGAGAGAGGGAAAAAGAAAAAAAAATACTGATAAATTGGCAGCCAGAATTTTGCTCACAAACCCACATATAAAATCATTTACCACACAACTTTCAACACCAGCACTGCACTGTCACAGTTCACTGCCCAAGGCCAACTCTCCTTTCAAAACAGAATTCTGAATATACATAAAATGTTGCCATGACTAAAATTTTCTGGTGGTCCCAGTCTCTCTGTGGTCAGTCATAAACTACACAAGAGTCAAGAGCCATGCCAACACACACGAGTGGGATCAAAAGACACACTCAAAGACAAGGGAAAGAAAAGAGTATAGGACTTGATTAGAGGTAGTGCCCCCACAAACAAACCTGAATTGTATGCCTCAGCTTATGCCAGGCTTATGTGGTACTGTGTAAAGAAAACCCTGCAAGCTTATGCAAGCATGCATAAATCAGTTTTAATTTCCTGTTTCACTTACACCAATCCATGAAGTGTCTGAAATGTCTGGCTCATGCCTTTATCAAATCTTGTGCTATCTTTACGTTCCTTGTGTATGTTGTACTGTAGTACTCTCTCACAAAGGCCATCTAAAGATTCAACAAGACGCAGCTCACTGAAAAGAAAACATATTTCAGATTTTATAGGCTTTTTCACAGTTATTCATCTGGTGTCCAATGAAAATCTTTTCTAATAATTTAAAAAAAAATAACAATATAATGACACAACAACTATTCTACCTATTCCTGTGTGCACAATTTTAATATTTTTAGCACATAAAATGTCAGTATTATAGAAACTCACTTTCCTTTTCTTTTTTATTACTTCACTGGCTTTTCCACTTCTTATCTGTTTCTTTCATTCCCATATGATACTAATTTAACCTATAACAAATTACCTTAATTCAAGAATCGTGACATTTGAATTTACGTTGGTGGTCTGAAAAGTTCTCTGCCTCGACCATAGATGGCAAAACTATCGGCAAGATTTTTTTTCCTAAGTTGGTGCATCTGCCATAAGCATCCATGTGAAACTGCAAGTCATTCTATCAAGTAGTTTGTTTTATACAGCTGTCTGAACAGAAGTGTTGTCTGTATTCCTTAAAATGGATAAAACTGAGCATCGTGCAGTTATAAAATTCTTTGTAAAAGAAGGTTTAATGCCAAATGAAATTCATTCGAAGTTCATAAAAGTTTATGGGGACTCTTCTCTTTCATTTTCAACATTTAAGAAATGGGCTGTCAAGTTTAAACGTGGCCATACCAGCCTTGAAGATGATCCACGTGAAGGACGTCCAAAAAGTGCAACACCACCAGAAATCATTGCACGATATGGTATTAGATGACTGGCGGATAAAAGTGCGTGAAATTGCTGAGACTATAGGCATTTCAAAAGAACGTGTATGATATATTTTGCATGAAGAATTGGATATGAAAAAGCTTTGTGCAAGATGAGTGCCGCACTTGCTCACAGCACATCAAAAATGCACTTGCATGAAAATCTCTGAACAGTGCTTGGAGCGTTTTAACAAAAATAAAACTAATTTTGTGCATCGATTTATTACTATGGATGAGACTTGGATTCACCATTACACACCAGAATCCAAACAGTAGTCAAAACAGTGGACAGAAGTGGGTTGTTCAGCGCCAAAGAAGACAAGGTCAGTTCCATCAGCAGGAAAGGTCATGGCATTGATGTTTTGGGATGCTGAAGGCATTTTGTTTATTGATTATCTTGAAAAGGGTAAAACGATAACTGGGGAATATTATTCCAGTCTTTTAATAAGACCAGACAAAAAAAATTCGTGAGAAAAGACTCGGTTTGCGAAAGAAAAACATCATCTTTTATGTTTTGGGATGCTGAAGGCATTTTGTTTATTGATTATCTTAAAAAGGGTAAAACAGTAACTGGGGAATATTATTCCAGTCTTTTAATCAGACCAGACGAAAAAAATTCGTGAGAAAAGACTCGGTTTGCAAAAGAAAAACATCATCTTTTATCAGGACAATGCACCCGCCCACAAAAGTGTTTTGGCAATGGGAAAATTAAGGGATCTGCACTACGAATTGTTGGAACATCCACCCTATTCCCCAGATTTGGCTCCCTCTGACTTCTATCCCTTCCCAAAACTCAAACTCTTCCTCGCCGGTCAACATTTTTCTTCGAATCAAGAGGTGATTACAGCTGTAGAGGGGTATTTTGCAAGATCTTATGAAGAACCACTACAGGGACTGGATAATGGCGCTGGAGCATTGCTGGAATAAATGTATTATTCTTAAGGGAGATTATGTTGAAAAATAAAAATAATTTTGAAATTATAAATTCGTTTTTTCATTATTAGGCCGAGAACTTTTCAGAGCACCCTTATACTTCACACATAAGCTCTGAGGTTTACACAATGCTGAAGATTCACACTGTGGTTTTCTGGTTTACAACATATACCAGACTACACAGCGTATTAACCCAGAAGAATACATGAACTTCATCATATATAACTGGTTATGGCTATGGAATATGCAAAAGAAAGCAAACTTAAAAAGATTAAACTACTCAACCATGAAGTAATTCATATTCAGTAACCAAAAAAACATACACACAGATGAAGAGGGACAGCTACACTGACACAGAAGTATCACAGAGGTCCCTGGCTTTTATACATCACTTAGCTTAAATTCAACCCATTCTGACAGTGAAATTGGGGCAATTACTCTCAGCATATAGCACTAAAGCCCACTGGAAAGGAAATCAACTTACAACTCCATGGCAATACTTTACACAGTAACACTAAATAAGGTGATTAAGAAATCATCACAGCTGTTCAGAGTTCATCAAAATCAGAAAGATCAGGACTGGCCAGAATGATTCAAACATCACCATTCCAAAGAAAGTCAATTTAAGAAATGATCATATTAATAAATAATTACATTTGTAAATTGACAAGATAAATTCACAGTTGCAGGGGCAAATTATATGCTCCTCTGGTTCAGACTGATCACCTTTCTTTGTGATTCACCCGCATAAGTGAATCATGTCCTTATCATTAGCATTTCAGTGTCAAAGTTGGACTTAATACTTCAATCTTGGTAATGGAGACAGGACATTCCTCTACAGCACTGGTATACAAGTACAAGAATACATGGTATCAAACCCACAATTTGAACTACACAGAAGTTATTACAGTTCTCCATTTATTTCACACTTTTATTTACAACAGCCTACATTTTATTACCTTAACCTTCCACTGCCCCAGTGGACAGTTCTGTCCATCGTGGGTAGGTATGAAAACCAGCAAGGACATTTTTGTCCAGTACAATATTTGTGGGTCAATATGCAAGTTCAAATTTATATACTATCCAGGAACCAAACCCTGACCTCCCATCTAGTAGTTGTATAATTTATTCACTGCTCTAGCTTGTCCCTTTACACATGTCATGTACACATACTACAGGCTTAAATGTAACTTTGCAGTCAAGAGGGTGTATGGGGTGTGTATAGACAGGAGGAGGTAATATACCATACAAGGGTGTATTCAACACTGTTTAGAGATACATATTCAACTTCAGTGACAGCACTGGTACATTCAGATACCCCAGGTACCCTTCGAACACGAAGCTGGTAAGATGATTACATGACTTATGTGTGTTGACAGAAAAATTTATGTACTTTTCAGGAACTGAACCCTAATCTCCCATCTAGTAGTTGTATAATTTATTCACTGCTCTAGTCTGTCCCTATACACACTAAACACCTTCCAAGACTGTTTCTCACAATGTATTTGTCCAAATATACAAACAAACAAGTTAAAAGCTGCCAAATGTATTTACCATTTGGTATTAATGCAATAATGAAACATAGCCCAACAAAGAAAGAAAGTATATGATGCATTGCCAAAAGAAAGTTACTTGCTATAGCAATTATTACATACCTTACTGTTAGATGTTCTCTGCAGGCAACTATCTCCTATAAACTGCTGTTAGAATTACCACATACAGCTGTGCTCTGGTATGGTAAGTCTTTGAAATATTGTGATATAACAGTCTAATATACTACTTTTAGCATTTTATTTGAATCTGGCATATCTTCTTTGTATAGACATGACACAATATACAGACATTCCTCTTTTTTAATCGTAGTAAACTAATGCTGGTGACTGCTTTCCTCCTGGCAACCAATTCTTGTCACCAAAGCTGATGGCCCACTACAGGCTGTAGTGGCTGTGGATGCAGTCAAGCAAGTTTTGCCATATTCCTCACAAGTGTCAGTCAAAAGTCTCTATGTGAAAGTTTAGAACCACAGGACTTTAACAGGATGGAAGTGTTTAGAACTGCAAGATCAAGAACATGAAAAAACAGTTTCTTTGTCCACTTCCATGTATGGTGACTGATGGAGTAGCTGTTGGCCAACCCATCACTCATATTGATCTACACAGTGTGTTATTGTACTTTTCCACAATGGCTGGCATCAGGGGGTTTCCACTCTCATCACAAAAGTTACCTTCTGCTGGTGGATCATAAATATCTGTCAGCATGGGCATGTCATGGTTGTCCTTCCAGACCACTGCTGTCATGTCACCACTTGTCCTGTCCACCCTGTTTCAGCCTCAATGTCTTGCTTCTAAAGTCATCTGGCATTCCCTTATGATTTGTTCTAACTATATCACAGCGGTTTATTTTCTGTTTTCACCGATCACTATAAAGTCAGGAAAAAAAGTAACTGTCAAAATATAATTTATGGCCATGTCAATCTACTTTTCTTGTCAGTTGTTTCACTGTAGCACACTGTGCTGTCACATCTGTGATGGCATGTTTTCTGTCTTTCCCTATGTACATTTCCATGTTACATCTGTAGCCAGTCACGTCACAGAGTTTTTAATTTTTATTCTGAAACGTTCATGTTTCTTAGGGATATAATGCTTGATTGCAACCTTCCCTTTGAAAAGTACCATCACCTTGTCAATTGTCAAATGTTCAGAAGGGCCATAAAATTTTGAATATGCAGTACTGGGCATATTAAAAATGTTCCTTATTTTCCACAGTGTATCCTAGTTTTCAACATTCTTGTCAATTTCTTTGTCATTATCTGTGAAGTGCAAGTAATGTAAGATGTGCAAGAAACACTCTGGTGTCACAGTAGTGGGGGTAGAAAGGTGTGAAAAAATGTTCTGCCTTGTCCAACAGTTCCTGAGACTGTCACGTATGTTGTGGCCCATTTGTACAATGACTACTACAAACAGAAACATTTTGGAATTTGTTACATCTGGAAATGGATTTGGTGTTTTGTCATAGCTGTCCAAATATTGGTGGTAGTATCCTGTTAGTCTCTGTCACCAGCAGATCAATAAAAGATATAAAATAACAGCAAGAAAATGCTCAGAGGTGCTGAATCTTCTTTATATGTAATGTTTCATTCTGCTTCTTGCTTCTATCACCACCCATAAACTGAGGGACATGCATCTGGTTAGCTTGAGACTGCAGTCACCACTTCATAAGCTGATGCTGTATTGGTGGTGATGGTTGTTCTTCATCATTGAAATCTTCTTCATCCTCATCTGATTCTGTGTCCTCAACAGACTCATATGCATTGGTATCACAGATCACTGTACTTACATAAAATTAATTTCACAAGTGACAGGTTCACTGCACTGTGCAACTAACAGTGAATAACTGTGGGCATTGGTAAAAATACTGAGATTTCCTTTTGCAGGTCAGATTCTTTGTGGTTGTAAACCTCTTTGTCAGTAGACCCTCAAAGAAACCTTTCCCTGGACAGTTGGGAAGAATTCAGGAGCAAGGAGCCTGAATTTAAGGCTAAAGAAAATGAAATATAACACACTACTAAAATTTTGTTTTTGATACTATCCCAAAATATTTTATAACGAACAATGATATACACCACAATATTCTCTATTTTTACTTGGGTAAGTATAATTTACTGTATAGATCTAGCATTATTATGCTTAAAGACATTCAAAATTTTCCTACCTACTGCAAGGAACATTTAAATCCCCAAAGAAAATTCTGGTCTGCTGACATTACAGGGTATTTAAATCACTGGCTTTTAAAGGTTAAAAGACATTATCCTTTATCTTATGGTATTTAAATCCGTTTTCATGCTGAGGGTACGAAAGCTTCTCCTCAACGGCCCTTTAAATCGATGCGCATGTTTGACAATAAACATTTATAAATTATGAACCAAAAGTGATGTAATAATGAAATAATCTGCACTGTGTTGCAAATAAATCAGAGATATTTCAATTCAAAAAAAGATTCAGTAGAAATTTTTAATGCCTACATGCAGGAAGTTAATTTAAAAGTTTTATAATTTTCAATTTATTTTACTTACATTTCTGTTTCAGGCCCGATGTATGCAAAAAAAATTTCAGCTTGAAGATTTGAGGAGTTGTGCCTTGGCGTGGTGGTGTCAGAAACATCATCTTACTTCACACACACATGATACTTTCTCAACACTTCACTAACAACTTTTCTCTTCACACAACCCTCTATTCACACGCGACACCGTCATGAACTGAGAACGACTTATGTATGTTGAGTTTTGTTCCAGTATACCAGCATGCGTTATCGTTTCCAGTATGTTTTCCATGACGGGGAATCGAGAATTTCTACATTGTATTTCCTTACTCCGTCACGGATAGAGAACTAAAACAGGCATATTTCAGCGGTTGTCTAAAAATGCATAAAATGCTACTGCCCAACTAAATGATGCTGTTGTTCGATGTCCCTGCTCCTTCACTCTCGCTGTCCCAAACCAGTTCAGATATCCGGTTTGGGGAAAGGAACCCGTCTCTCTTAAGCACAGACATTGCAGACTGCTGACTCAGAAACGAATATTCAGTACGAAGTTGGAACAAGTGGTAAGGCATTGAAATGCCATATTATTTCAGCTGGTTTATAGCCCTACTATTTACAGATCAGCATGTTTATTTCTACATATCAAAATGCAGTTGGAATTATAAGCCAGTGGAGTTTGTGAATGAGGATTCTTACTATCAGTAATAAGTTATGGGAAAATCATGACCTCACATTGCAGCCAGTAATTACCTATATTTATTTCTGTGAGCAAATTTCTGCATCCTGTTTATCTTATTTTTCAAACTATCCTTCTGTAATGGACCAGAAACTGAACTGAAATGTAACATAGGCTTTAGAGAAACAATTTACAATTGGCATTTTATCATATACGGACAGTTGGTGCTTAGTCCCTTTTAGCAGTAATGTATCTTGGGACTGTACCCAAGGTGCATCTTTGTTTTGACTAAGAGAATGAGAGCAATGTGGTGTAAGTCACCAAATGTGATGTAATTCTTTGCAGCAGGATACACAGCAAGAATATTTCTACACAAAGCTCGCAGTCACACATGTTGCCTGTAACAGAAACCCAAGGCAGAGTGAAAGAGGCTGCATATTGAAATGTAAGGGTCAGTACTCTACACAGCTCGTTTCTTCAGCTGCTTGGCATAAAAACGAACTGATGAGGTTTCTATGATTACAGGGTGCTGAAAAAAATTGCTATTCATGAGGTGCATAAGTACATAATTTGGTAAAGAGGCCGGAGCGTGAATCTGACCACAAACCATTATATAATGTGGAGATAACAAGTGGGGCTATAATTCTAAGCCTCTACATGAGTGTACTGAGCATTTAAATGGCCGCAGTGCACTGTATGTGGTGTGCTCGTAAATTGGGATTTTAAATGGACGCACCAGGCCCGGTGCATATGAAGGATAAAGGTTATCTTTATACATGTACCAGGAATAATGAACAGCATAATACTGTCTCTTGTATTTAGTGCTCTGGCATTCATGACAACAGCAAGTGCTTTGTGACATGACTTCAGCAACCCTGGCACTTACGATTTTTGGTATTTGGTCTTCCGCTTTGGCTTCACATCATCTACAGAATAGCCCAGTTCCAGAACTTCATGTGTTTTCCCTGTTTCATCTAATCTTGATTCCAGTTCTGTAGCTAATATTTTACAAACTGCAATATAAGAAAATAAACATAAGGCAATACTGAAACTTCCCCCAGAACTGGCAATTTCATGCAAGATCAGCACAGCTTACAACTCATTATCCACTAATATGCACAAAAACTGCAGACTTATTAGGTACATAAGCCATAAACTTTGGCCATGTTAGGTACAGAGTGCCACATCAAAGTGTGTTGGAAGGCTGACATATAGTCAGCCCTTCTCTATGACCTGCATCTGCTGATTAATACGGCAACCTGTCACTTGATACAGATCTGAAGAAAATAAAGACCTTTAATTTTTTTTTTCATGTGCTATTAAAACAACCTAGAACATTAATGTGATTTGTGGTCAACAAGGTGGTACTGAGATAAATACTTCACAAAAAATTCTAGTTTTCCCCAGTCAGTAACAGTACATCAGTGCCTCATACTCATATTTCATTCATCTACTACTGAAGCTACATATCTCAGCAACTAAGAGTGTCACTAACTAAAGCACTTCAATTCATAAAATTACAGGCAGGTCTCATTTTATGCCAGGGCTATGTTCCTGGAAAAGTCACACAAATCGAACAGAAAATTCCCATTTACAAAAGTGCTTTTCCTTGAAGTTAAGGAGCTGATCTCATTCTATATAGTGTATGATTACACCACTAGTGGACATACAGACCTATAGAGCATATATCTACTCTGTGTGTGTGTGTGTGTGTGTGTGTGTGTGTGTGTGTGTGTGTGTGTGTGTGTGTGTGTGTGTGTGTGTGTGTGTGTGTGTGTGTGTGTGTGTGTGTG
>Ga0268261_10000096_pt1 | contig 54557 bp, 52 predicted proteins | sample TergutNc150P1_FD_190353 | JGI IMG/M metagenome (GOLD analysis project Ga0268261, IMG submission 190353) | Nasutitermes corniger P1 segment gut microbial community from laboratory colony in Florida, USA - Nc150 P1 (SPAdes) (version 2) | ecosystem: Host-associated > Arthropoda: Insects >... | reverse complement strand
ACCTTTCTATAGCGAAGGTAGGGCGTGGCAATCACAGTTGCATATTTATGCATCCCCATTCTATTATATCGATTATTGCCTGGCACAAGTAGTAGCATTATACTTGTGGGCAGAAAAACAAAAAAATCATGACAAAGCATGGGAAAGATACAAGAAATTAGTAAGTTTCTCTGGTACTAAAACTTTCTTGGAGCTTTTGGAGGAGGTAGGATTACCTAATCCATTTGTATCTGAAAACCTTAAAGTAATAGCAGATGCTGTTACAAAGTGGTTGGAAAGGTAATATTGGAGGATTTTATAAAAATATAAATTAAAATAAGCACTCGAAAATTTATTATATTATATGTTTTTTGGGTGCTTGTTTTTATTGCTTGTCAATTACAAAATGACTTTTAAAAAGTAAAATAAAATTATAAGGATGTGTATTTATGGCAAATGTATTAGTTGTAACTGCTTTTGGTTACGAAAAATTAGAAAAAATGATTAATAATTTAACAGAAAAGTTTCCTGATATAGAATTTGAATTTTATATCATCAATGAAACTTTCCAAAAAGAAAGTTCTGCAAATATAAAATATCCTCATTATATTTCTTTAGAAGCTTTTGAAATGACTTCTGTTAAAGAACTTCTTGAAAATTTTCCTTATGAATGGCCGAATATGGATTTTGCAATACAAACAGATGAATATGCAATATATGTTTTAGCTATGATTAGCTCGAAATTTGGCTTGAAAGGAATTTCTGTAGAACATGCCCACTGTTTTCGTGATAAAGTGCGAATGAAACAACGATTGGGTAATGACATATGTAAACCAAAATTATATAATATTGAGGATGTGAGATATGGTTTAATAAGCTATCCCGTTATAGTAAAGCCACGAACATTTGCAGCAAGTCATGGTGTATATATAGTTCAAAATCAAGATGAGTTATATAGTAAAATCGAGAATAAAGAAATTAATTACGATAGAGATTCTATAGATACTCTTGAAGACATAGAAATCGAAGAATTTATTGATGCTGAGATTTGTCATATTGATGGTTTGGTATTTGATGGTGAGATAGTATTCTGTAATGCATCGAAATATATTGGTTCATGTTTTGATTATGCTAAAGGCAAAACTTTAGGTTCAATTAATTTACTTTCTGATGAGCAACAACAAGCACTCGAATTTGTTAAGAAGATTCATAGAGATTTGATTATTCCAAATGGAGCCTTTCACTTAGAATGTTTTTACAGAGATGGAGAATTTGTTTTTTTGGAAATCGGTATGCGTCCTGGAGGTGTTGGCATTGTTCCTTCTATAGAAGCTGCAACAGGAATCAATCTTGCAGATGAGCATATTTATTGTCAATTAGGAATAAGCCCCAAAATAAATGTAGATATGAGTAACAAGTATTTTGGCTACATTTGTTTTCCTAAACAACCTAATGGAAACTCTGATAAGTTCGTTAAATCAATTAAATTTCCAGACGGCAGTCATAAATCGCTATATTCTTCAGTTATACCTAAATCGGGTGAAAATGCTATTATAAAAAACATTATGAATTATGAAGATACGCTTGGTAATTTTATTTTTGTTTCAAATAATCGTCATCAGATTGAAGCTGACATTGATGCATATTTGAATGGATATATAGTTGTGCTATCTTGATATGAAAAAAATTTTAAACATAGATTTTATAAATTCATTTTTATTAATTTTAGCCTCGATTAGTACAAATATGGGTAATACTTTATTTTTACTTGGTATTAATTTATGGATTTTACAAACATATGATTCTATAAGATTGCTTGGAATTGTTTCGGCTGTTTCTACTATTCCCATAATATTATTTTCTTTAACTGGTGGAGTACTTAGTGATTTTGCTAACAAAAAATATATAATAGTTATATGTGATGCTTTATCAGGGATAATATGTTTAATTTTTTTGTTGTTTTTTGAAAGAATAGATATTACATATGTTATTATTTTAACAATATTGTTAAGTATTATACATTCTATATTTTCATCAGCAATAAGGTCCTTACCACCATACGTTATAGAGCAGAATAACATAAAAAAATTCAATTCTGCTCTTAATTTTTCTTTCCAATTTGTAAATATTGTAACACCTATGCTATTCGGATTTATAATATTAGTTTTCGATTTTAGTCTAAGATTGTTATTATTGTTAAAAGGATTATCTTTAATTATATCTGCATTTTTTGAGATGTTTTTAAAAATTAAGTATTATCATGAAAAAGAGAGAGTAGATAAACTAAGAGTTGTTAATTCAATTGTTTCATCAATTAAATATCTTAGAAAACAAAAATATATATTTAGTGTAATTTTATTGGCTTCTTTCGTAAATATATTTATAGCCGGTTATAATATTTTTTTACCGTATTATGCTGAATATTTTGAAGCTTCTCATTTTTATGGTTTTTTTCTATCAATAGAGTCTGCCGGTGGAATAATAGGTAGTATTTTAACTATGTTTATATTTAAAAAGGATATTAAAATATCAATATATCTAGCTATAAGTGGATTATTTCTTATATTAACATTTTTTGATTATGATATTGCTTTTATGTCTATAGCTGTATTAGGTTTTGGTATATTTTTGTCTGTTTTCAATATAACGTTTTTTAGTTACTTACAAAATAATATTTCTGTAGAATTTTTAGGTAGAGTAATTTCTTTAACAAGTTCTTTAGCATTAGTGTTTATGCCAATCGGAGATTTAATATTTGGATTTTTGATTGAGGTAATAGGAATAAACTCTTTTGGTTTTATTGGTTTATGCATTTTACTTTTATCTACTTTACATTTGTTATTTCTAAAATTTTATAAAATTTAAATTCGTTTTTATTATGCTGAATAGATTTTTGTTTATTTTTAAAAAATATGATAAATTTTACATACAAACTCTTTTCTCTTATTAAAATTTGACATAGACAAACTAATATGATACCATTTTTTAGTACAAAATAATTCTACATAAATTAAAAGGAAGGTGATACATGGAACTTTCAAACTTGAAAATAGATATTTTTTTAGAAAAACTAGCCTCTAAAGAGCCAGCACCCGGGGGAGGTGCCGTATCTGCCCTGTGTGGTGCTTTAGGTACTTCACTTACTACTATGGTAGCAAATTTAACAATTGGCAAAAAAAAATATTTGGAATACGACGAAGTGCTAAAAGAAATGGTACAAGGTTTATCGAAAATAAAAGATGAACTTATAGACAATATAGAAAAAGATGCTGTTTCTTTTACAGCCGTTACAGATGCAATGGCATTACCAAAATCTACAGAAGAAGAAAAGATAAAAAGAACAGAGCAAATTCAAGAAGCATTAAAAAATGCCTCAAAAGTGCCTGTAGATATTATGTTACTCTGCAAAAAAGGATTAGAGCTTAGTAAGATTGGAGTAGGTAAATCGAATCCACACGTTATAACAGACCTCGGAGCTGCTGCTATAATGTTTGATAGTGCTATAAAAACATCATTTTTGAATGTATTAATAAATTTAGCTTCTATAAAAGACGAAAATTTTGTAAATGAAATTAGAAAAAAAGCAGATGAGTTGCTTAAAAATGGAGAGGAATTATCAAAAGAAATACATGAGTATTGTGTAGATTTAATATTAAATTAGAATACAAAAAGCCTTTTGAAAAAATTCAAAAGGCTTTTTGTATTCAAAAAAATTTTCTAAATATTAAAAATATGTGATATACTATACATAATAATTTTTATAAAAATATGGAGGAAAAATGAAAAGAGTAATAGCCATCGCAAATCAAAAAGGGGGCGTTGGAAAAACAACTACATCTATTAATTTAGCAGCTTGTTTAGCAAAGCAAGGTAAAAAGGTGCTTATAATCGATAGCGACCCACAAGGCAATACTACGAGTGGTCTTGGTGTAGCAAAAGACCGTTTGCCAAAAACTTTTTACAATTTGTTACTTGGTGGATGCTATATAGAAGAAATATTAATAAAGACTAAAATAGAAAATCTAACATTAGTTCCATCTAACGTTAACCTTGCAGGAGCTGAAATAGAACTTGTAGATTATGAAAAAAGAGAATATTTATTAAAAAAAATAGTCAAAAATTTAAAATATTTGTACGATTTTGTTATTATAGATTGCCCTCCATCTTTAAGTATGCTTACACTCAATGCTTTAACAGCAGCAGATAGTATAATTGTTCCAATACAATGCGAATATTTTGCCCTAGAGGGTCTGAGTCAGCTATTACATACTATTAATCTTGTTAAAAAAAAATTGAATAAAAATCTTGAAATAGAAGGTGTTGTTTTTACAATGTACGATTCAAGAACAAATTTATCGTCTCAAGTTGTAGAAGAAGTAAAAAAACATTTAGATAAAAATGTATATAGAAGTATAATACCAAGAAATATAAGACTAAGTGAAGCACCAAGCCATGGATTACCTATTATAGAATATGACCCAAAAAGTAAGGGTGCAACTTCCTATATGGATTTGGCAAAACAAGTAATAAAAAAAAGAAAGTCTTTGAAAAAAATAGATATTGAGGATAAGGAATGAAAAGAGGTTTAGGTAAGGGATTAGGTGCCCTTATTGAAGAAAACATAACAGAAGAATCAGATAATAACTTAAAAGATATAGACATAACATTGATAGAACCAAATCCAAATCAACCACGAAAAATTTTCAAAAAAGAAAATTTAGAAGAACTAGCTATATCTATAAAAGAATACGGAATTATACAACCTATAGTAGTAAACGAAGTAAAAACTAGCGAGAGAACTTTTTATACAATAATAGCAGGAGAACGAAGATATAGAGCTAGTAGAATAGCAGAACTTTCTAAAATACCATGTATTGTTAAAACTTTTTCTCAAATGGAAGCTTTACAAGTAGCACTTATAGAAAATATACAAAGACAAGATTTAAACCCAATAGAAGAAGCTATTTGTTACAAGAAACTTCAAGAATATTTTTTTCACAAGAACCAAGAAATAGCAGAAAAAGTTGGGAAAAGTAGAAATACTATATCTTCAAGAATAAGTCTTTTAAATTTATGTAAAGAAGTACAAGAGCTTATTTACGATTCAAAAATAAGTGCAAGCCACGGTATTTTGCTTTTAGGATTTTCAGAAGAACAACAAATAAAAATTGCAAATGAAATTATAGATAAAAATATGAGTGTTAGAGAGCTTTTAACACTAATAAAAGAAAAGGATAAAAAAAATAAAGAAACAAATGTGTATAAGAACATTTACAGACCGTATGTTAAAATAGAAAGTAGTTTAAAAGAGAGCTTGGGAACAAAAGTAAATATAAAAGATAAAAATGGAAAAGGAAAGATAGAAATAGAGTATTATTCTAAGGAAGATTTAGAGAGGATTATTAATATTATTTCTTGATTTTTAAAATTTTTAATACAAGAAAGAAATGAAAAGGTAAATTAACAATGAATATATGGACGAATAAAAGTATAGAATTAGCAAATCAACGAGATTATTTAGACCAATTATATAGAATTTATCCTATGGCAAATAATCTTAAAAGAGAGCTTTCAAACGATTATATATTAGAAATACAAAAATATTTTGATACAAAAAACAATGTAGAACTTATAAAAACACTTTTAAAATCAGAACTATTTCCTGTAAAAGATTCTTATATTGCCTATTTTAAAAGAGATAAATCTGCTATAGATAGAAACCCACTGCAAGTAGATAGAATAGCAGGTATGGTCTATGAAATGGGAGTATATGAAACAATAAATGCTATGACATTACCGAAAGAAACAAATAGACAAATAGGACCACTTTTTAGAAATTGGTTAAAAACTAAAGCATTAGGTGTAGAACTTATAAATAATTCAGAGGATTTTTTAAATTCTAAAAAGAATGCAGTTTTAAATTTGGGAGATTCAAAACTTGAAGAATTTGCAAAAACATATATAGGATATTCAAATAATAAAGGTTTAGATTTTGTTGCTAAATTTAATAATAAAATAATTATAGCAGAAACGAAATTTTTAACTGATTTTGGAGGACATCAAAATGCACAATTTAGCGATGCGATTGCTACACTAAATAATAAATTAAAAAAAACAGATTTTGAAGTTATACCTATTGCAATACTTGATGGTGTTTTATATATAAAATCTAACTCTAAAATGTATAAATCTTTGGAAGAACACGATGGAATAATGTCTGCATTATTTTTACGTGATTTTCTATATTCTTTGTAGGAAATACTATGATTGATATAGAAAACAAAATAATATATGGTGATAATTTAGAAATATTAAAAAAATTTATAGATAAAAACTTTATAGGAAAAGTAGATTTAATATATATAGACCCACCGTTTTCTACAAATAATGATTTTATAGTAAATGATAGAATTAGTACAATAAGTATGCCGAAAAATGGAAATATAGCTTATAGTGATAAATTTTCAAAAAATGAATATTTAAAATTTTTAAAAGAACGTTTGATACTTTTAAATCATATGCTATCCGAAAAAGGCTCTCTATATTTACATATAGATGTAAAAATAGGACACTACGTAAAAATATTATTAGATGAAATCTTTGGAGAAGAAAATTTTATCTCTGAAATAACAAGAAAAAAATCAAATCCTAAAAATTTTTCAAGAAAAGCGTATGGAAATGAGAAAGATACTATATTTTTTTATGCAAAGAAAAAAGGTAATCATATATGGAATGATGTAACTATACCATATTCTGATGAAGAATTGAAAGTAAAATATCCTAAAATAGATAATAATGGTAGATATTATAACACAGTTCCTATCCATGCTCCAGGAGAATCACTTGGAGAAACAGGAGCTATGTGGAATGGAATGTATCCTCCAGAAGGAAGACATTGGAGAACAAGTCCTAAAGAGCTTGACAGATTGAATGAACTTGGATTAATAGAATGGTCAAATACAGGAAATCCTCGTATGAAGAAATTTGCAGATGAACACAAAGGCAAAAAAATACAAGATATTTGGCTAAATTTTAAAGACCCTATGTATCCCATATATCCAACAGAAAAAAATTCAGATATGTTAGATTTAATAATAAAACAATCATCTTTAGAAAATAGTATTGTAATGGATATTTTTGCTGGTAGTGGAGGTACACTTATTTCTGCAAAAAAAAATAAAAGAAGCTTTATAGGTATTGATAATTCGGAAGTAGCAATAAAAACAATGTTTAGCAGGGGTTTAAATATTTTATCGTTATTGTAAAAAATAGAAATTCATTTTAATTTAGTGTGTATTCCTGCTAATGAATAAGTAGGAACACACACTAATAAAAAATGAATTTCCACGTGTGGCAAACGCTACTTAGGTTTTACTATAGCAAAAGTAGCCGCCTTTACACTTTTCTTTTTCCTATTTCACTATATAAGGACACGACCCTTGCAGCTATAAATCTAACTTTCAATGGTAAAAAAAATCTTTGGCACAGGTAAATAGTAACTAGTGTTTACAAATATAATAAAAATTATTCAAAATTTTGTTGACAATTGAAAATACTTATGGTAAAATATTAATAATTCCAATTCCAACTTGTTTTGTGAAATCTTATAAATATACTTGAAAGGAATTGTCATGAAAAATATAAAAAAAGCACGTCTACGGCGTTGTGATTTTTGTTTAAATAACAATAGAATTTAAGAAATGCCTAAACCCTGTTCTGGAAAATAGAAATTTAGACATTTCAAAAACCTTGTACATAATGCCATAGAAATATGTTTTTGTCAAGGTTAATAATATTTCAAAATAATACAGAATTATATTGTGTTATTTGGATGTATTACTAAAACTGTTTAAATAACGGTAACAAAATTATATCATAAAGGAGAAAAACATATGAAAGTTAAGAATATGTATGTTGTTTTGTTAGGATTTTTATTTAGTGTACTTATAGGTTCTCAAGTATACGCCAATTCAGAAGCACAATTAAGTAACGGTCGTTTTACAACAATACCTGTAGAAGTGGAAATTTCATTTGGTGATTTAGTTTATAGGGAAATAGATATTTCTGAATTACCAATTGGAGCTGAATTAATAGAATTGACAGAAGAAGAGTATCAAGAATTTTTAAAACAGTTAAATTTATTAGATAGTATATCTGAAACAGTATACCTAGAGTTTGATAATTTGTTAAGAAGAAGTGTTTCGAGAGTATCAACATCTGGAAGAATCGTAGGAGCTTGGCCATTCATTCAACCCACGTTAACGTTTTATGTATACGTTGAAAGTACTAATGGAAGAATAGTTGCTGCAGGTGATACGGGCTGGTCTTTAACGGGCGTTACTATTAGTATGTCGATTACCAACCCATCTGGTCACGCTTCTGTAACAAATGGTCGTGTTAATGCATCTGGTTCAGTAACTGTAAATTACTATTTATTAGTTTCTGGAGGAATTAGAATGTATTCTGCACCAGCGACTGGTTCAATAAGCACAGCAGACCCGCATTTTTCTAATATGAATTAATTATATGATTAATAATAAATATGGTATAGGCGTAGTAAATCTTGAATCTCAAGGTGAATTTTTGGGTATTCAAATAATTAATACGATAGTACTTATTATTGTTGTCATGTTTTTGTATAAACTATGGATTTGGCATAGAAAAAAATAATAAATTAAATGGCGTATCACTTTTATATGGTGGTACGCCATTTAATTCACGATTAAGGTGATACAGTAACAAAAAATTAGGTAACCTAAAGAATTTGAGAATTGCCACATGTGGCAAACGCTACTTAGGTTTTACTATAGCAAAAGTAGCTGCCATTACACTTTTGGCACCGTTCTTATAAAGAATATTTGCACAAGTATTCAACGTACTTCCCGTTGTAAATATATCATCTACTAGCAAAATAGTTTTTCCTTGTATATCATATTTTTTACTTATATAAAAAGCGTCTTCTAACATATTTATACGTGAAGAGGGACTTAGGCTTGCTAGTGGTTTTGTATCTTTTATTCTAAAAATTAAATTTGTAGGTTTTTGTATTTTTAATATTTTTGTTATGCCTAATGCTATTAGGTACGCTTGATTAAATCCTCTACTTTTTAATCTATTCCTATGTACCGGTATAGGTACTATATAGTCGCTATTTCTAAAAATATCACCTCCAATAGATTTTAACATAGCAAAAGACATACCTTTTGCTATGTTCGCTCTTTTTCCATATTTTAATTTATAAATTAAATCTTGAGAAAGTCCTGTGTATGCAAAAGAGCTAATATTTTTTTCAAAAATATTATTTTTACAATTTCTACATTCATTATATTTTACAAAACATTCGCATAGTGGAGAAAAATTGAGTAAAGTAATACATTCATCACAAAAAAAATTGTCTATATTTTTTAATATCTCCGAACAAGCCGTACATTTTTTGGGATATAAAATATTGATAATATGTTTAATCATCGTCGCTATTACTCCACAATTTATCCATTTTCTTTAATCGATAATCTAAAAAAGAATTTCGTTCTTCTTCTTTATCGTTATCCACCATTCTAAATATTGCAGAATCTACACCAACAAAAATAACCATTTTTTTAGCTCTTGTTATAGCTGTATACAACAAATTTCTTGTGTACAACATAGGAGGACCAAAATATGCTGGTATAATAACAACACCATATTCACTTCCCTGCGATTTATGAATTGTTATTGCATAGCTTAGTGTAAGTTCTTCCAACTGTTTGAAACTATAGTCTACAATTTTTCCATCATAAAAAACTACGGTTAGTCTTTTGCTATCTTCATCTATGTTTTGTATATAACCCTCATCACCATTAAAAATACCTTTACCGTAAATAGTTTTATTATCTATATTTTGTTCCCATTCTATTTCATAATTATTTTTTAGCTGCATTACTCTATCATTTTCTCTAAAAATTATATTTTTTAAATGTACTTCTTTTTGTGTTTCTTTTAATGGATTTAATGCCTCTTGCAATTTCTCATTTAAGTTTGTTGTACCAACTATATTTTTTCGCATAGGACAAAGAACTTGTATTTCAGAAATATCAAATCCGTATTTTATAAGTCTATTTTGGCACAAATCTAATATTGTAGAAAGTCCGTCTTCTTGGTTTTTTCTTGACATAAAGAAAAAATCCCCATTTTTATCATCTAGTATAGGATAAATTCCAGTATTTATACGGTGAGCATTTGTAATAATAAGACTTTCTTTTGCCTGTCTAAAGATTTCTTTTAAATGTACGACTTTTATTAATTCACTAGAAATAATATTTTTTAAAACATTACCAGCTCCAACAGAAGGTAATTGATTTTCATCACCAACAAAAATAATGCGAGTACCAAAGGCTATAGCTTTTAGCAAATGATTCATAAGTATCATGTCAAGCATAGAAGTTTCATCTATTATAACAATATCTGCTTCTATTGGATTTTCTTCATTTTTATCAAATATTTGATTATGACTATCCTGTGCAAAATTTATTCCAAGCAATCTATGTATAGTTTTTGCTTCTACGCCTGTTGCTTCCGTCATTCTTTTTGCAGCTCTCCCTGTTGGAGCTGCAAGCTCCACTTCCTGACCTTCTTCCATCATAAGTGTTATTATTGTTTTTATTATTGTTGTTTTTCCTGTACCTGGTCCACCTGTTATTACAAAAACACTTTCTTCTAAAGCTGATAATACTGCAATTTTTTGTTCTATTGCAAGTTTTATTTCTAGTTCTTTTTCTATTTTTTCTAATTTATTTTCTATGTTTTCAGTAAATTTTTTTCGTGCTTTGGAAAGCTCCAAAAGCTTTTTAGCAACATAAATTTCACTGTAGTAAAAATATTTTTGGTATATAAAAGTTTCACCATTAATTTTTTCTATTGTTATGTCTTTTTTTAATTGTAGTTCCACGAGACAATTTTCTAATAAATCCGTAATATTATTTTCAGATGTATTTTGTTTTTCAGATGTATCTAAAAGAATAAAAAAATCCTCTCTTAAACTTTCTTTTCTTATACAAACATGACCTTTGTTTGTACCTATAGAAAGAACGTGTAATATACAAGCTTTTATTCTATAATGTGAAAAAGGGTCAATGCCTACGCTTTTCGCAATTTTATCTGCCGTTTTAAAACTTACTCCAAATATTGTACTAACAAGGCTATATGGATTTTCTTTTATTACTGATAAAGAATGAATTTTATATTTTTTATAAATAGCTATAGCAACATTAGGTGTTATGTCGTATTCACCTAATGCAATCATAATATTTCTAAATTCCTGATTATCTATAAAAGAATTGTGTATATTATCTGCTATTTTTTCTGTTATCCCTTTTATTTCTGTTAACTTTTGAGGAGTTTTTTCAATTATTTCTATAGTTTGTTCTCCAAATTTTTCTACAATTTTTTTAGCTCTAGCCTTTCCTATACCCTCTATTATGCCACTAGACAAATATTTTTCTATACCTATAGTGCTTGTAGGTACAAATTCTTCAAAACTAGATACATTAAATTGATTACCGAATTTTGGATGATTCGTATATTCACCTTTTATTTTTATTTCTTCATTTACTTTCAAGAAAGGGGAATAAGAAATACAAATAATATTTTCGATACTATCATTTGTTTCCATAGAAAAAACAGTGTATCCATTTTCAGAATTAGTAAATATTATATTTGAAACTCTTCCTTCTAAAGTGATTTCATTTTCTTTTTTCATACGCCCCCTAATTTTACAAAAAAATTTTAAAATTATAGCTTTCTAAATATTTTTTCAATTGATTTTCCTTTTGCAAGCTCATCTACAATTTTATCCATTTGCCTCATCTTTTTTACTATGTCATCTTCTATTTCTTCTATTTTGTAGCCACATATTGTTCCTGTTATTTTTGATTCATCTTCACTGTAATTTGTCGCATTTTTAAAAAAAATTTCAAAATTACTTTGTTTTTCTATATGATTTTCTATTTCATCGTTTGTATAACCCGTTAACCATTGTATTATTTGGTCCAATTCTTCTTTTGTTCTATTTTTTTTTAACACTTTTGCTATATATAAAGGATAAACATCTTTAAATTTCATACTATAAATTCTTTTTAATTTTTTTTCATCTAAAATCATAAATTCACCTACTTATAAATATCATATGTTTTTTTTAGCGTTTCTTCTATATTGAATATATTTTTTACACCTTTAATAGAATTTTCAGAACATACTGTATAAACATCTTCTTTTAATATATCTTCCATAGCCTTGGCTAATTGTTCTTTGTTATTAAATTCTACCAAAATGCCATTTTCAGCATTCTTTATAATATCTGTGTTACCACCAACATTTGTTGCAATTATAGGTAGTGAAAACGACATTGCTTCTAGTATACCAAAACTAAGTGCTTCGCTACTAGAACAATTTATATATACATCTGCATTTTCTAAGAACTCTTCTACATTACTTATGTGCCCTAAAAGTTCTACATTTTTCAAATTGTTTTTTTGTATATGTTCTTCTAATTTCCCTCTATATTCTCCATCACCTGCAATTTTTATTTTAAAATTTTGATTAGAAATTTTTGCAGTTTCCAAAAGAAACTCTATTCCTTTTTCTTCAGATAGTCTTGATAATGTTACAAAAATTTTATCTTTATTATTTAAAATTTTAGGTTCAGATTCTACATATTTTACACCATTAAAAATAATATGTATTTTATTTTCAGGATAATTATTTTTTATAAGTAACTGCTTTACAGAATTGCAAACAGCTATTATAGCGTAATTTTTTTTTATAAAGAAATAATTTGTAAATTTCCAAAAAGAATTATTTTGCAAATTTATATGTGATGTATATACAACTTTACATTTAGAGCCAAAAATTTTTGAAAGTATAGCAATATAATTTTCACGTGCAAAATGTGTATGAATAACATCAATTTTATTTTTTTTACATATTTTATTAAGTTTAATGGAAGCAAAAATATCGAAAGGAGATGACATCTTTATTTTAAAACAAGTTACATCTAGTTTTTTTAATTTATCTAAAAGAGGACCTGAATTATTGAAAGCAAAAAAAACTTTATCACCTCTTTTAAGTAAATCATTTATTAAAATTTCTATATATTTTTCACTTCCACCAGAGCCTGCATAATTTATTAAATGCAATATTTTCATACTATCTCCCTTTTTTTATTTTTTTCATAAATAATAAAAATATATCTTTTGCTCTTTCAACTTTCAACAAAATAACGCATACAAAATAAACAAAAATACCAATAAGAAAAGGTACAAACAAGTTTATTATTCTGTGTATAAATTCATTATTTATATTATGATTTACAAAAAATATTAAGAAATATAAAGTAGTAATAACAAAAACAGACATAACTACAGAAGCAATTAAAAACTTAATTAAATTTACTAAAAATCTCTTGTTTATAATCTTTACATCTTTGTTTATACTAATAAAAAGTCCTATTACGCCAATACTAGTGCTTATTACAAAAGATATAGGCATTGTTAAAAATCCAAATATATCCCATACAAACAAGCTAAAAGTAATATTAATAACCATGATTATAAAGCCAAAAATACTTGGTATACCAGAGTTTTTTTTTGCATAAAAAGCTCTGTCCAAAACTTCTTTTAGTCCTATAAATACTATTCCAATAGCATATAAAGATAACATAGCACTTGAAATATTAACATCTGCTCTATTAAAATTGCCCCATGCTGCAAGTAATTCTATTATCTGTTCACTTAGAAAGAACATACCGAAACTAGCTGGTACTAAAAAAAACAATACTATAATTATTACATCTTCAAGTTTTGTTTTAAAACTGTCTTTTTGGTCTTCTTGCCATAGTTTTGTAAGTTTCGGTAAATATACATTTGTAATAGAATACACAATTGAAAGTATTATAACAAGCATAAGATTTTGTACATAAGACATTATTGTAACCAAACCTACATTACTAGCAAGAGTTGCATTAAAAATAGTGTTTATTTGAAAACTAACAACACTAAGTAATACGGGAACGGACAATTTAAAAGCTTGCTTTATATTTTTATTTTTAAAATCTATCGAAATTTTATATTTTACATATTTTTTGAATTTCGGGAAAAGTATAATAGCCTGAAAACTAAGACCAATAACAGTTGCATAAATAAGCCCATTTATATAAAAATAATCTTTTAAAAAGAATATATAGGACATAACAATTATGCTTGTGAAAACTGGAGATATTGCAGGCAACAAAAAAATATTGTGAGAGTGTAAAACACCCTGAAAAATATAGTGAAAAGCATAAAAAAACATAGAAATAAGCATAACTCTTAGTGCATATGTTACAAAATTTTCGTACATTTCAAAACCAGATCCCACACTTATCATTGGAGCTAAAAAATAGCCTATACCTATCAAAACCAAAACAGATATACATATAATGGTTATAATGTTATTTATAAAAACTTCACTATCTTTTTTATTTTTAGTTAAAAGACCTGCATATATAGGTACTACAACAGCAGATATAATAGTACCCAAAATATTAAATATTGTATTTGGTATTATTAGTGCATAGGAATATATATTTATATAAATATTCTGTGCACCAAAAGCCGCCATATATACTTGTATACTTAATAGAGATAGAACTCTTGATAAAAGCGTAATAGTTGTAACAGTAAACAAAGTTTTAGAAATAGACATTTAAATTTCCTCTTTCAAAAAATCATTTTCTATTAGTTTTTCTTCTATTTCAACTTCTTTAACTTCATACAGCTTTACATTTCCAGATAATTTGTCAATTTCATCTATATATTTTTGTATTATAAAATCTATAACATCACTTTTTTTATCTTCTTCACCTATTAGTATAAGTTCGTTCCATATTGTATTATGACCTTCATCAAGCTCCTTTATTTTTTTTTCTAACCTTTCTTGTTCCTTTTTTAGTTCTTTGAAATATCTTTGTTTGTCTTCTATATCTACAGTTTTAGAAAAAGCTTCTATTGTAGAAGCACTATGCTTTATTCCATGTTCTTTTATAAAAAAATCTATTTGTTCTTCTACCATTTTCAAACTATTTCCTATTGCATCGTATCTTACTAATATTTTTTTATATTGCTCATAATCTTTTATATTTTTATTTAATTTTTCTGAGTTTTCTACATTGTATTTTTTATATATGAAATTTAAAAATTTTGTATAATGTGTAAAAACCACACTCTTTTTATTAAACAAATCTACAGCTTTTTTTTGTTTTTTCAAATTTATAATAAGCTCTCGTTTTATACGTCTTTTGGTATATTCTATAGATGGAAAAAGCACAAGCATTATAATAGATATAATAATCATAGCCACAAAAACATCTAACCTAAAAAAAACAGCAAGAACAGACATAGTAAGTATACAAATACCCAAAAATGTAATAGAGAATAAAGAAAATTTTCTTATAAAAATTTGGGCATTTAAAAGATTTTCACGTTCATAATTAAGTGCTGTTTTTTCTCCTTCCAAATGTCTTAGGTCATTTTTAAAATATCTTTGTTTTTTTTCTGCATCATGTACATTTGCGAGTATAAATTTTGCGTCTTCTTGAAGTTTTTCCATTTTTCCTATAGACCTATCAAAATTCGCTATTTGACTACGCATTGTTATTCTATCCTTAGAAAAACCCATATATCTATCTATCAAATTTCCCAAATATTCTATATCTTTATCTTCTAAATTTTCATGATAAGCAATTTCTTTTATTTCAGAATTTATAATCTCTAGTTTACCCTCTGTTAATAATTTTTCTTTAGATAAATCTATTGCTTTATCACATAAATCTGCAACTTTTTTTACGTTTTCATATATCGGGTCAGTTTTTTCTACAGAATTTATAAATTCTTCAAAACGAGATATACTCTTTTCTTTATATACTTTCTGTTTAAATGTTTTTCCTAAAAAATTTATAAATTTAGAAAACATAATATCTCCAAATCGGTTTTTTATTTTTAATTGTGATAAAAGTATATCACTACGTGCCAAAAAGAAGTTTGGTGGCTTTAGGCTACTTTTGCGGAGCAAAAGCACTGATTACATTATTATCAAAATCTTTGTACAACATACTTGGTTGTATTCCTGTATTTTTTTGATATTTGCCTTTTTCATATTTTTCATAATTTCCTAAAATAGTATGGTAATATATTTGACATACTTCTATATATGGATATATTATAACTGGTTGTACACATTGCAATTCTAAAGTCCAAAATCCTTCAAAACCAACATCTCCAAAACCAGCAGTAACATGTATATAAATGCCAAGTCTCCCAATAGAAGAACGACCTTCTAACATAGGTATAAATTTGTCTGTTTTTGTGTACTCCATAGTCCTACCAAGATATAAAATACCAGGCTTTAATTCTAATCCTGTGTCTGGTATTGTAATAATTTTTAGTTTGTGTTTTTTTTTCATATCCAAAACTAACTCATCATATACAAGTAATTCGTTATGTAGCCTTAGATTATAACTATTTGGATTTAATCTTGTTTTGCAAAAAGGCTCTATATTTATTTCATTACCTATATGTTTTTCAATCTCTATTCCAGATAAAATCAATGTTATCTCCTTTTATTTTATAAGTAATACAAGTATATAAAAATTTTCTAAAATGTGCAATTCTTAATTTTATAATCGAGTGTTTTTTGTAAAAAACTCGGTCATGTATCAAAACAAGTTTTTTGGAGTTAACACGACCCTTTCCAAAAACCTTTACAAATATATATTAATATGATATTGTAAAAGTTAAAAATTTACACACTTTTAAAAATGGAGAGATTCTATGAAAAATTTATTTTATCTATCGCTTGTATTTATTGTTGCTTGTGGTACAGCACCTATACAAAACGAAAACATATCAAATTCACAAGAGCAAAATAATAATACAAACCAAAATGAAACCGTAGTATGGCTTACTACATCTGACCCTATAAGTATGGATCCACATCGTGTCGGAGACCATCCATCTTGGAATGCACAAGCTCAAATATTCGAAGGTCTTACATATTTTAATAGAAATAATGAGCTTACCCCCCTACTTTCAGAAAGCTTTGAATTAATAGAACCGAATATATGGCAATTCAATTTAAGACAGAATATTTATTTTACAGATGGTTTTCCTTTCGATGCATACTCAGTTGTACTATCTTTAAACAGACTTTTAGACCCACAAATAAACAGTCCAGTAGCTCCAACTCTTTTCGATATGATAAGTTATATAGAAGAAGTTGACAATTACACTGTAAATGTACACACTTATTTTCCATTTGAACCACTACCTAGCCATCTTTCTCATATGGGAGCCTATATTATTTCCCCAGGAGCAATTTACGAAGAAAATAATGGCGGTGTACTAGTTACAGATAATCCAATAGGAACAGGACCTTTTATATTAGAAAATCGTATACACGGAGATAGATTATATTTTACTCGTAACGACAATTATTGGAATGGTGCAGTAAGTTTTGAGAATTTAATATTTAGAACAGTACCAGAAACAAGTACACGTATATCAATGTTAGAAACTGGTGAAGCACATGGACACCAAGGAGTTTCTACAAACATACCTATATACGATAGTCTACCAAATTTAGATTATTTTATTATAGTTTCTAGTTCTATAGATTATATTGGTTTTAATCTAAAAAATGAATATCTATCAAACAATTATCTAAGACGTGCAATAAATGCAGCAATAGATAGAGATGCAATATTCTTTGTTACAGAAAGGCATTCTACACTTGCAACATCTACAGCAAGCCCAGTAGTAGACTTTGCACCACAGGGGCTTGTACTACCACAAAGAGATTTAGAATATGCAAGAAGTTTATTAGCAAACACACCTTGGCCAGAAGGTGGTATAACGTTAAACTATTGGTACAATGTTGGAAATGCTGCTAGAGGTCTTGTGGGTGAAATATTACAAGCAAACCTTGCAGATATAGGTATAAATATAGAAATAACAGCCGTAGAATGGGGTGCATATCTTGCAAGTATATCTGCAGGAGAACACGATATATTTAATCTTGGTTGGAATGTTGTTACTATGGATGCTGATAGGGCGTTTTTTGGTTTGTATCACAGTAGTAACTATGGAGCAGCTGGGAATAGATTTTGGTTTTCCAACGATAGAGCAGATTATTTAATAGATAGAGCAAGGAGAGAGTCTAATCATGAACAAAGGCAATTACTTTACAATGAATTAGGAGAGCTTTTGGCTTACGAGCTACCACTTATACCACTTTTCCACGGACATAACCCTTTCCCTACTACTGGTATAACAGGATTTTTTGCAGATTTAAGATCTGTACCTATGTTTCATGAAGTTGTTTTGAATTAATTTAGTTATAATCAAGGAGTTGTTCTTAAATCGATTTTTATTCAATCTTTTGAGTTTTGTTTTAAATATAAATACATAAAATGAACCCCCAAATTGGGGGTTCATTTTATGTATTTTTTTTTGTTAATTTTTTAGTATAAAAATTTACAATTTGTCATATAATAAAATTATTTGAAAAAATATAAAAAAAATACTTGACAACTCACTGCGGTATATGTATAATAGTCTTTATAAGAGTTCCAAGTCCACGAAGTCAGTCCACGAAGTCAGTCCACGAAGTCAGTCCACGAAGTCAGTCCACGAAGTCAGTCCACGAAGTCAGTCCACGAAGGATTAACTGTACTGGTGATTTAAGTAGATTTTGACACATGTGTATTTTAGTGTACTCTTATAAATATATTTTAAAGAGAGGTTTTATATGAGAAAACGACGGCGTTTCCATGCTCAAAATTTTAAAAGTCGTAATTCAAGAAATGTCTAAAGTTATTCGGTCAAAAATAGTATTATAGACATTTCTCAAAAAACTTTGTACATAATATCATACGTGCAAGGTTTTTTCAAGAAGTTTTTTTTGGTATAAAAATAAAAAATTGAATTGGAGAAAATCGAAATGAACAAATTTTTCAAAAAATCTTTATTAACACTAGTAGCAATTACTCCTATGTTTTCTTTAGCTAATGTTTATGCTTTGGATAATAATCAAGTAAATATTGATATTGTAAACGAAATTAATAACTTTGATTACGAAGAAAGAGAATATACAGATTTTAATGGTGAAGTTAATACTCGTGATACTAGAAATAATATCCTACTTTTAAATAATGAAGAAGTTTGGGGCAATAGTGGAACTTGGGAAAGGTCTTTTCAAACACTTAATCGAGAATTTGGTTCAAGACTAAATGTTTGGCATCGAAATAATACTCCAAGACCCGTTATTGTAAGAGTTGAAAGAAGAGTAAACAATGCATGGATTCTTGTTACTAATTTTACAGTTCCTGCAAATGATCAAAATACAAGACAAATAGCAATGTTATCACATGAGTTTAATCAACCAATGAGAATTACTGTATCAAATGCTTCAGGTGCTTCTGTAAATGGTGTTGTTTCTATAAGACAGACAAATAATCCTTTATAATCATTATAAAAAAAAATACCTAAGTAGTGTTTCAATTATGAAACACTACTTAGAGAAATTACATATCAAATTTTGATAAATAAAAAATCGAATTGGAGAAAATCGAAATGAACAAATTTATAGCTAAAACTTTAGTATTTTTCTTGATTTTAATTAATTTAAGCAATATTAATGTATTTGCTTACAATGATTTAAGCATTGAGTCGTTATATCCATTGTCTTCTAATTCTATAATCGAATCTTTAAACGATTTAGACTTCGGTATAGATGTAAATTTCTCTACAATTATTAGCAATCCTTTTGCTAGAAATAATGAACATTTATTAAGTTTTGATAGTATTGAAGAATTTCAAGAATTCTTTGAGAAGCTTATTTTATCGTTACAAGAAACTAACAATATTGTTATTCCTTTAGACGAAGTAGAGCTAATTAAAGGTTTAGATTCTGAAATTATTTCTAGATCTTTAATAAATAGTAGCGTTACATGGAATGGTGCAAGTTCTCCTTGGGGTGGCTTATTCCATAATAGGCATATCGGTTTCTCATTTACTAGAGATTCCTCAGGTAGAGTAAATTCTGCTACAGTAACAAATTCATGGATAACAGGTGTATCAGGACTTAGTTGGACTCATAGGTATGGTAATGTTACACATATGTTTCCACTTATAGGTAATATAATCGTTGAGGCTAATGGTACTTGGTTGTTAGGTGTTTCCATAAATGGTTTTAATATTGGTGCTACTTGGAGTGATACATGGACCAGAGGTGTAGAAGGTCTTAACAGATAATGAGGTTATTTAAAATTAATAATAATTTAAAAATGTTATTAATTTCATTTATAATAAATATATTTGTTGTATTTTTACATTTTAAAATAAATTATGAAGCAGATACGTTTGGATTTCCTTTTGGCTTTATTAGTTTTCCTAATCAATACTACTTATATAATCAAGAGGCTACAATCTTAAATCGCTTTTTATTCAATCCTTTGGGTTTTATTTTGAATATAATCATATATAAATTTATTTTAAAGCGGTTGCTGTCGAAAATAATATAGTTCATTTACTTAATGACTTCAATCATAAATATATAATTAAAAATTTGAAAGAACTCCCGATATCGGGAGTTCTTTTTATATATTTTGTTAATTTTTTAGTATAAAAATTTACAATTTGTCATATAATAAAATTATTTAAAAAAATATATAAAAAATACTTGACACTTTATTTTGTTAGATGTATAATAATTTTTATAAGAAGTCTACTAAGGATTAACTGCAATGACAATTTGAGTGGACTGTATACTTTAGTGTACTCTTATAACTTAGATAAATTACATATTGAATTTTGATAAATAAAATAAAAAATCGAATTGGAAAAAATAAAAATGAACAAATTTTTAAAAAAATCTTTAATAGTATTAGTAGTAATAACTACCATTTTTCCTTTAACTAAAACTTATGCCTTAGATAACAATCAATTAAAAATTGTAAATGAATTTGATGAGTTTCTTTTTATTAAAGCAGGAAATCAAATGCTTGTAAGTAATGAAGAAGTTTGGGGCAATAATGGTTTTTGGGAAAGGTCATTTCAAACCGTTTCACCTGCTTTTGGAACTGGAATGAATGTTTGGTACAGAAATGATACACCTAGACCAGTTATTGTAAGAGTTGAAAGAAGATTGTGTAATATGTGGTCTACTGTTACGGAATTGATAGCTCCTGCAAATAGTCAAAAAACAAGGCAGATTATGCTATCAATGTATGAGTTTAATCATGAAATGAGAGTTACTGTATCAAATGCTTCAGGTGTTCCTGTAGATGGTGAAGTCGCTATAAGACAAACAACTCAACCTTTAAGCTAATATAAAAAAAATATCTAAGTAGTGTTTCAATTATAAACACTACTTAGATAAATTACATATAAAATTTTAAAAAATATTTTACTAAATTTTAAGTTCCACATCGGAAATTATATTTCTCAAATTTACTATATCCTCAATCTTAACACCTTTCATAGTTTTATAAGTAAGATATGGAAATTCTGATACCGTAAAAAGTATATTATTGTTTTTTGTAATACAATCTTTCATTTTTTCCATATCTATTTTTGCATTTGCACTAAATAAAACAACTACATTATTCCCTTTTTGATTTATTTCTTTTACCCCTACTTTACCTGCTAACCCTTTTAAAAGAGCAATATTTAATAAATTTTCTACAGATTTTGGTATATCTCCATACTTATCTTCTATTTCTTCCCATATATCATAAAAATCTATTTCACTTTTTATATGTGATATTTTTTTATATATAAATAATCTCTGTTCTTCATTTGTAATATAATTAGGAGATATATATGCACTTATTTTTATATCTACAGAAATTTCTATTTGCTGCTCTATTTCTTTTCCTTCTATCTCTTTTACTGCATCTTCTAGCATTCTTGTATACATTTCATAACCAACACTACCCATATGCCCACTTTGTTCTGCACCCAAAAGACTACCTACTCCTCTTATTTCTAAATCTTTAAGTGCTACTTTAAAACCCGAACCAAACTCGGTAAAATCTCTAATTGTTTGTAGTCTATTTGTTGCAACTTCACTAAGCACTTTATCTTTTTTGTAAAGTAAATAAGAATATGCAACTCTATCACTTCTACCTACTCTACCACGTAGTTGATAAAGCTGTGCAAGTCCCATTCTATCAGCATCTTGAATTATTATTGTATTTACATTTGGTATATCTAGCCCTGTCTCTATTATTGTTGTACAAACAAGAACATCTATTTCGGCATTTATAAAATCTATCATTACATTTTCTAGTTCTTTTTCACTCATTTGACCATGTGCAAATGTTACTTTTGCATCTGGTACAATGCTTTTTATAACTTGAGAGATATTTGATATATTTTTAACATTGTTATATAAGTAATAAACTTGTCCCGCTCTTGCGAGTTCTCTTGTTATTGCTGTTTTTATAAATTCTTTTTCGTATTCTAGTACAAATGTCTGTATGTTTTTACGAAGCGTTGGAGGCTCTTGTAGCAAGCTAATATCTCTTATTCCACTTAAACTCATATGCATTGTTCTTGGTATAGGAGTTGCTGTAAGAGTAAGAGAATCTACATTTACTGTCATTTGTTTTAATTTTTCTTTGTGAATTACACCAAATCTTTGTTCTTCATCTACAATTATAAGCCCTAAATTTTTAAAAATTATATCTTTTGAAAGCAATCTATGGGTACCTATTACAATGTCGCAAAATCCATTTGAAATTCTATTAATTGTTTCAGCCTGTTCTTTTTTGGAACGAAAACGACTCAAAACTTCAATACTTACAGGGAAATCTTTCATTCTATCTATAAAAGTTTTATAGTGTTGCTGTGCAAGTATTGTTGTTGGTACTAAAAAAGCAACTTGCTTTCCATCTTGTACTGCTTTAAATGCTGCTCTTATTGCAACCTCTGTTTTACCAAAGCCAACGTCTCCACAAATTAATCTATCCATTACTTTTTTGGATTCCATATCCTTTTTTACATCTTCTATTGCATTTATCTGGTCTTCTGTCTCTTCAAAAGGAAAGCTATCTTCAAATTCTTTTTGCCAAATACTATCTTCAGAAAATTCAAAACCAACTTTTTCATTTCTTTTTGCATACAATTTTGCAAGCTCTTTTGCAAATTCCTGTACCGCTTCCTTTACTTTCGACTTTGTCTTTTCCCACGAATTTGTACCTAGCTTGTTTAAAGGTACATTATTACCTATATATTTTTGTATTCTATCTAACTGAGTTACTGGTACGTACAACTTTCCATTGTCTTTATAACTCAATTTTAAATAATCACGTGAAACATTATCTACTATAATAGTTTCCATACCATCATATATACCTATTCCATGATTATCGTGTACTATATAATCCCCTAGCTTTAAATCTGTAAAATTTTCTATTTTTGCAGATTTTCTTCGACTTGTTCTTTTTTTATTTTTTATAAAGACTTCTTTTTCAGATATGAACATAATATTTTCAGATATATATTCGAAACCTCGACCAATATTTCCTGGATATATTATATTTATTTCTTTATCTCCCAAATATTTTGTATAATCATTTTCTGTATATAAAATAGGAACACCAATATTAGTTAGCTCTTTTGATAGATATTCACCTTTAGTAGAAAATATTATTATGCTCTTTTTATTTTCATTTTGAAATAATATTTCTTCTCTTAAATGTTCTATACTGTTTTTTGGAAAACTTATTTCACGTGTTGGTATTTTAGATATAGAATTTACTTTAAAATCTATAGGTGTAGCAGGAAAAGTCATTAGTAATATACAAGTAAATTTATTTATCTCATCTAGCAAATAATCATAAGAAAAAAGAATGTCTTGCTGAGTTTTTAATATATATCCATTTAAAAGTTTAGTTTTATTGCTTTCTTCAAACTCTGCGTATACAGCACCTACATGATGTTTTACTTTATTTGGTTCATCTATATATATTATCCAGTCTTTATTTATATAGTCCAAAAGACTACTGCCATTATAAAAATAAGCAAAAAATTTATCTATATCGTCGGCTGTTTTATTTTGCTTTAAAATTTCTAGCGTTTCACCTACATATTCTTTCAATCTTCTTTTTTCTTCTTCACCCTGTAATAATTTCAAATTTTTGTTGTATTCAGATTCTATTTTTTTAATAGAGCTTTCAAAAATTTCTTCTGTATATAAAAGCTCTGTAACAGGAAAAATTGTTATATCTTCTACTTTCGATACAGAACGACCCGTATTTATATCTATAGTTCTAATACTATCTATTTCATCGCCAAAAAATTCTATTCTATATGCCTTACTTTCTATATCTTCGCATACCCAAGTAAATATGTCTAATATTCCACCACGTACTGCAAAATGTCCCTCTGCTTCTATCTGGTCTCTTTTTCTGTAGCCTAACATTCTTAGTTTTTTTACTATATCTTCTATTTTTAACTCTTCACCATTTTTTATATTTATTCTAAATTCACTAAATATATTTGGTGGAAGAATTTTATCTAATAATGCTTCTGCAGATAGTACAATTAATTTTTGTTTGTTTTTTGAATTATTTGTATTAAGTATAGATTCCAGTATATAAAATCTTTCAATTGTTATACCCTTGCTTTTTACATCCGAGTTAAAAAAAAGTATATCTTTAGATGGATATATATTAACATTTTCATCTGAAAAAAAACTAAGTTCTTCATATATTTGTTTTGCTCTAAGCTCGGAATGTGTTATTACAAGTGAAGCTCTATCAGTTTCTTTGTATAGCAGAGATATTACATGAGATTTTGCTGTATCTGTAAGATGGGTTATAAGTGCAGGGGATTTATTTTCATTTATTATATTTTTTATGTTTGTAAATTCACTATTTGGTTTAAAAAACATTGATTGTTGCTCCTATTGTATTACTTTATCTAGCCTATTTTTTAACAATTTTTATAAACTTTATCATGCTACAAGTCTATTGTCAATTGGTTTTGTTGTTTTGGAAAATTGTACATATCGTAATTTATTCTTTAAAACTTTTATCAAAAAAAAGAAAACGACTAGGTCTAATGACTTAATCGCTTTAATTAATTCTATTGATATTATGTTACCTTATTTTACTTTATATATGTTAATATGACAAAATCAAAAAAATGGAGTAGTTTACAAAAACAATAAATAACTTGTAATAAAATATAGAAAATATTAATTTAAATATTTTTGTATTGACAACGTATTTATATAATAATACAATGAGTAAAAAACAAAGGTGGTATGTATGAGTAAACAAGTTAGCATTAATATAAGAATGGATAGTGAAATTAAAAACAGTGCAGAAACTTTATTTAATCAAATGGGATTGAATATGTCTGTTGCTGTTAATGCCTTTATCATGCAATGTTTAAGGGAAGAAGCAATCCCTTTTACTATAAAACCATATGATATTAAAGCCATTAAAAATAAAGAATATTTGGACAAATTAGATAAATCTATTAAGCAAGGTGAAGATGGAGAAGTTATAAGCTATACCTTAGATAGTTTAAAATCTTTTATAGAATAATAAATATGAAAATAGATTTTACAAAAATAGCACATAAGGAATTGTCAAATTTTAAAAAGTATGATAAAAATACAGCTAATAAAATTTATAAAATAATAGAAGATATAGTAAACAACGGTTCTTTAGATGGAATAGGGCATCCAGAACAATTAAAGTATTATAAAAATCCACCTAGATTTTCAAGGCATATAAATAAATACGATAGATTAGTGTATAGTATAGATATAGATATAGATATAGATAATAATATTTTATTAATAATATCTTGCAAAGGACACTATGAAGATTAGAAACATTTAAAATAATACTAAAAATTAAGTCCCCATTTTAGTATAACTTTATTTTAAACGATTTAAAGAGCTAAATAAAAGAAAATAAACTATATGTAGTACAACAGAGCATATTCCAAATAGGTATATGCTTTTTTTGTACCTAATTTTTAAGGAGAAAAGAAATCGTTTAATATTTTTGTTAGAACTTCTCATATATTTAAGCAAGTCATAATTAAAGTGTAAATAAATACATACAAAAAAAAAAAAAATCATAAGACATATATTGACACACTTCGGGTTAAATGTTAAGATAATAAAAAATAAAAAGTGCAAATATTCACAAAGTTGCATGATACTAATTATAGGAGGAACAAAATGAGCAAGAGTCGAAGAGACGAACTTATGGATAAAGTATTTTCACTCGGTGGAAATCATAACTTGGATGAAATCCAAAAGTTAAAAGAAGAAATTTTAGACTATTTAAAAGAAAATATATTAGATGAGCAAGTTAGAGATGTTTTGAGATTTTTAGAAATTTACGAAGAAGAAGCTAACGAAGCTGATTTTGAACTTCTTTGCAAAATTGCAGAGCCGATGTTAGATAGAATAATAGATTTAGATGAATGGGATATTAGAGATATAGAGCTTTTATCTTTAGGTGTTGCTTATGCAATGACACACGAACAAGCTGTATTGTTGTTTAATCAGGCTTTAAGAGAACTCGAAAAATATGAAAACCATGAAAATTATGATAAATATATTATGACTATTACAGCTTGGCTTTTTAGCAATGTATTGCCCAGATTGATAAGAGCAGTATTTAATATAAAAGGAACACCTGCTATACTTGGTCCTCAAGGATTTGAGATAAATATGTTATTTAAAGAAATATATGAAAATGCAATAGATTTTTTTGAGAAAAATAATCTTCATTTACATAGGAGTGTAGCTATTGTACGTAAAGGTATCTTCTACGATGATAAAGTCTTTATAAAATTGGGCTTATCTTTACTCAAAGAAGATGGAGAAAATGAAGTATATAACATGATGTTAAAAGAAATTGAATACTACAATAACAATAAAAATGGAAGGTGATACAATGTTTTATTATTTAAATTTAATTAATATTTTTGTTTGGGTAGGCGGCGGCGGCGGTGGTAAGCCAGACAGCACTGATGATGGTCTATTTTAATAAATTTTAAATAAAAATTACTTATAGCTACAAAACAAAATATAAAAGTCAACAAAAAAATTGAACTAATTATATTTTTGTTGGCTTTTATTATAATAATTATTACAGGAAGTTACAATTATGGATAAAAGTCTAAGAGACGAAACTTATGGACGAGGTATTTTCACTAGGTAGAAATTATAGATTGGATAATATTAATAAGTTAAAAGGGGATAGAACAAGCTAAAATGAAAAAATTAAGGTTATACTTGGATACTTCAGTTATAAGTCATTTATTCGCAGAAGATACACCAGATACGATGTCTGATACATTGGAATTTTGGGAAGAAATTAAAACAAACAAATATGATATTATATTATCTGATTTAACTTTAGAAGAAATAGATGAATGTAAAGAACCAAAGCGTACAAAAATGTTTGAGATACTTGCAGAAATAAAGTATTCCTTAGCTTATAAAAATAATAATGAAGTTTTATTTTTGGCTAATGAAATTATAGATAAAGGTATTTTAACTTCTAAAAGTTTTGATGATGCCCAGCATATAGGTATAGCTATACATGAGCAATGTAATATTATTGTTTCTTGGAATTTTAAACATTTAGTTAGATTAAAAACAATACATGGAGTTAGAACTATTACTGTATCTAATAATTATCAAAATATTGATATTTTTTCACCACAAGTTATTTTAGATAAGGAGATTTAATTATGGAAAAACCTATTATTTCTGATAATTTCACCATAGAAGATATTCACAAAATAAGAGAATATAATTATAGTATGAACAAAAATTTATCTTTAGAAGAAAAAAGATTGAAGACATTGAAGACATTGAATAAATTGGCTAATGAATTTTCACATATAAAAGAAATAATAGAACGAGATAAAGATAAAGCAAGTTTATGAAAGAAAATTTAATTAAAAGACTTATGGGATACTAAAAGAATTAAACAAAGATGAATTGGATATTAGAGATATAGAACTTTTATCTTTAGGTGTTGCTTATGCAATAACACACGAACAAGCTGTATTATTATTTAATCAGGCTTTAAGAGAGCTTGAAAAATATGAAAACCATGAAAACCATGAAAACCATGAAAATTATGATAAATATATTATGACTATTATAGCTTGGCTTTTCAGCAATATTATGCCTAGATTGGGAAGAGCAAAATTTAATATAAAAGGAACACCTGCTATACTTGGTCCTCAAGGATTTGAAATAAATATGTTATTTAAAGAAATATATGAGGATGCAATAGATTTTTTTGAAAAAAATAATCTTCATTTACATAGAAGTGTAGCTATTGTACGTAAAGGTATCTTCTACGATGATAAAGTCTTTATAAAATTAGGCTTATCTTTACTCAAAAAAGATGGAGAAGACGAAGTATATAATATAATGTTAAAAGCAATAAAAGATTTTGGTATTAAAGGGATTGAATAAGGAGGAAATAATATGTGGTTTTACAGTTTATTTATACCGTTTGATTGGGTAGGTGGTGGCGGTGGCGGTAAGCCAGACATCACTAATAATGATGGTTTATTTTAATAAATTTTAAATAAAAATTACTTATAGCTACAAAACAAAATATAAAAGTCAACAAAAAAATTGAACTAATTATATTTTTGTTGGCTTTTATTATAATAATTATTACAGGAAGTTACAATTATGGATAAAAGTCTAAGAGACGAACTTATGGACGAGGTATTTTCACTAGGTGAAAATTATAGATTAGATAATATCAGTAAATTAAAAGTAAAACTCTCAAACTATTTAAAAGAAAATCCATTAGATAGACAAGTTGGAGATGCTTTAATATTCTTAAAAATTTACAGAGAAGAAGCTAAAGGAAACGATTTTAAATTATTATGCAAAATTGCAAAACCGATTTTAAATAGGATAACAAATACAGATATATGGTGTATTAGAGATATAGAAATTTTATCTTTAACTTTCTGTTATACAGAAACATATGAGCAATCTATATTATTATTTAAACAGGCTTTTGCAGAACTTAGAAAGTATGAAAATCGTAAAAATTATTATAAATATATTATTAATATTAAATCTTGTTTTTTTATCAATTTATTGCTAATATTTCAAAGAGAAAATGTTTATTTAGATGAAACATCTTGTACATTTAAATCTCAAAAACTTGAGTTAGAATTGTTATTTAAAAAAACATTTGATGATGCAATATATTTTTTTAATAAAAATCATTTTCATATACATAAAATAGTAGCTTATATACGAAGAGGTATTTTCTATGATGATATGCTTGGTAAGATTCTTATTATAATATGCTTAAACAAATTAAAAGAAAAAAACGAAGAATTGTATATGATTATGCTTAGAGAGGTAGATAAATATAATATAAAATATGAAGATTGGTAAAATATTTTATTATTACATATGAAGTTTTTTTGTTACCCCTTATATTGTGACTAAATATGTAAAAATTCAGCCCTATATTTTCTTTCATGTTACAATAATATTACAATTTATGAAATTATCTTGATGCGAATATTGTAAAATGTTAAGATTATTATCAATAAATGAGATTTTCGGTCATCTCATTTATCCTACATAAGACCGATTTTCAGAAAGAAAAAAGGTTTATGAAAAAGATTAATTTTTCAAAAAAATTGACAGTAGCTTTTGCTTTAGGAATTTTTTTAGGTGTTATTACGGTGTTGATAGTATATCATTTACCACAACCACTACCTCCAACTGAGCCTCATTTTGTAGAATTTGATGAAACGTTAGATGTCTCAGTAATATTTGCAGAAGTTGTAGAGATTGATGGTAAAAGATTTTTAGAGCATGATGTTGAGTTAATACCTATTTCAGATGAACCTGCTCAAGTAATTTCATCAAGAAGGGTAGGACAACATACAATAATGAATGCTTCTACCAATGAATTTATAAGGCTTTGGAGTAATAATAATATTCTAAACAGAAATAGAACTATTAGACCCGTAGCTTTTGGTCCTGGTATTACAGGTGCTACTGTTTTTATAACAGCACCGCATAATTTAACAGCTATAACATCCCCAACTTTAACTTTGCACAGTTCACCTTTTAGATATAGTATACCTTGGAATGCAGGTCATTATTCTATATATGTGCGTTCCCATACTAACGGTGGTGCTATGACATTCGATATTCAAGACCAATAAAAATTGATTTTGGGCTTAGTTTTTAAAACTAAGCCCTTCTCTTTACATATTATTATATTATTTATTTTTTTAATATAATTGGAGGTTTTTAATGAAATATACATACCCCCTGCTATTAGAATTGAATAATACAATAAAATAAGGTAGGTGATTACTGAATGACTTAAACTGTAATCGCTTGTCAAAGTAACTCAATTTTGATATAATTATAAAGAATGATATAAGCTATAAAACTTACATAAAAGAAGTTTGATAGCATATGGCAACTTTTTTAAACAAAAAAGCAATAAATAGATAATTTAAAATTTTATATAAATGGCGTGGAATTTTCCACGCCTTAACTATTACAATACAATGGGGGATAATTTGCAGAAAATAGGTTTCGATAAAGACAAATATTTGAAAATTCAATCTGAAAAAATACTAGAAAGAGTAGGTTCTTTCGACAAATTGTATTTAGAACTAGGTGGCAAAATATTTGAAGATATGCACGGGGCTCGTGTTTTGCCGGGCTTTGAACCAGACATGAAAATAAAGCTATTACAAGAACTAAGAAAAAAAATAGAAATAGTTTTTGCAATAAATGCAGCCGACATACAACAAAATAGGATACAATCAGATAGAGGCACAAATTATGCAGAGCATTTAATACATCTTATTAAAACATTAAAACAAAAAGATTTATATGTAAGTAGCGTTGTAATTACTCATTATTCCGAACAAAAGCCAGTATTACAACTAAAAAGACAACTTTCAAAACTTGGATTAAATGTTTATAATCATTATGTTATACCAGAATATCCAACAAATATAGAGCTAATAATGAGCGATTCTGGTTTTGGTAAAAATGATTATATAGAAACTATAAAGCCTATTGTAATAGTTGCAGGTCCCGGTAGTGGTAGTGGAAAAATGGCAACTTGTATGTCTCAACTTTATCACGAGTTTAAACGTGGAGTTAAAGCTGGGTATTCCAAATTCGAAAAATTTCCAGTATGGAATTTACCACTTAACCACCCTGTAAACCTTGCATACGAAGCAGCAACAACAAATATTATGGACAAAAATATGATAGACCCATTTCATTTAGAAGCTTATGGGGTATCTGCAGTAAATTATAATAGAGATATAGAAGCTTTTCCTGTTTTAAACGATATGTTTAAACAAATATGGGGTGAATCTCCTTACAAATCTCCCACAGATATGGGAGTAAATATGATAAAAGAGTGTATAATAAATGAAAATGTTTGTATAGAAGCAAGCAAACAAGAAATTGTAAGAAGATATTACAAACTTTTATGCAACGAATATATATACGGTGGTTTTAAAAAGGAAATACAAAAATTAGAATTTTTAATGAACATAGCAGGTGTAACAAAAGAATATAGAGCAGTTGTACCAATTGCAAAACAAAAAGCAAAAGATACAAAAACAGCAGCCGTTGCAATTGAAATTGCCGAAGGCAAATTTGTAACAGGAAAAGCAACAGAGTTACTAAGTGCACCTGCATCAGCTTTATTAAATGCTTTGAAAGAATTAGCACAAATAAATGATAGTATAGATTTAATATCACCAAATTTGATAGTACCTATTATGGAACTTCAAAGTAAATATTTGAAAAACAAGAATTATTTATTACAAGTATATGATGTACTACTAGCATTAAGTATAAGCACTGCAACGAACGAAATGGCAACACTTGCACTAGAACAACTACCAAAACTAAATTTTGCACAAGCACATTCCACGACTATTATTAGTCAAAAAGTTGTTTCTATATTCCAAAATTTAGGTATAGCTATTACTTGTGAACCTAGTAATAAATAGTTGCATTTGAAAAATAAAATTATATGTATTGATAATTTTTATAAGCACAAAAATAGCACTTCATATTGAAGTGCTATTTTTGTGCTATTTTTGGACTGTCAACGACTTGTTTTGTTCCTCAAAAAATTAACTGAAATTACCAATTCAAAACCTATTGACAAAATAAGATAAATAATGATATAATGCAATTAAGTAGTCAAAAAAAAGTCAAAAAAAAGTCAAAAAAAAGTCAAAAAAAAGTCAAAAAAAAGTCAAAAAAAAGTCAAAAAAAAGTCAAAAAAAAGTCAAAAAAAAGTCAAAAAAAAGTCAAAAATTTTGAATTTTAAAGTTTTTACTATAATTTGTTGGGTAGTATTTGTTTTTAGGGAAAGCAGTTCATAATTTTAAAAAAAGGAGAAAATAATGATTATACGTATGTTAGTTTATAGCGAAGATACTAGTTATGCAATACGTTTAAAAGATATATTATCAAAAACTAATTTAGCCACGGGAGATTCTTTAGAAATATCTTTATTTACCGACAAATCTAAATTAGAAAGAGAAAAAATTACATCTAGATATCACATAGCATTAATTGATGAAAATATAGTTCCTACAGTAAAAGATTGTGCATCTATTATTATGATTTTAACTGATAATGATAGTCTAGATAATATCCCATATGAAAATTTTCCTCACACTGTTTGGATTTATAAATATCAGAGAGTATCTGCTATGCTAGATAAGTTTCTTATGGTTTATGCAAAACGTTTTGGAGGAAAAGCTATTAGTAATGCTGTTGTTTGTGCTTTTTATTCACAGGTAGGCGGTTCTGGTACTTCTACGATTGCAAGTGCTTTTGCTATAGCTGCAGCTGGTGCAGGTATAAATCCTCTTTATGTAAGTTTTGAACATTTCAATAGTACAGATGTATTTTTTAAAGATTTGTATGGTAAAAGCGGTGGTTTGTCGGATATTTTTAGAATAATTACAGAACATGGAATGGTAGGGGCTGGGGTAGACACTATAAAAACTCGAGACAATACAGGTGTAAATTTTATTAAAAAGTTTAAATTGTTAGAAGAAGTGTCTCAGATAACACCAGATGAAATAGAAACTTTTATAAGTGGGGCTAGGACTGCTAATGAAGTTGATTTACTTGTAATAGATTTGGGAAGTGGCTTTAATTATTTTAATGATAAGGTATTTGAATGTGCCGATGAAATTTTTTTAGTAACTGATAGTCACGGGGTATCTAATTTTAAATTGGAAATGTTTTTTAAAGAAACACATTTTGCTAATTTTTCGGACAAGATAAATATCGTTTTTAATAAAACCCAGATACATAATGTACAAAACACAAATTATAGATGCAAAAGTACGATTCGGGTACCAAGTTTTTTAAATACTGATAATGCTTTGTTTCAAATAGAAAATATTTTACGAGGTACGATAAAAGAGGAATGGAAGCCCAAAGTAAACCAATAGACAAGCTTAAAGAAGAAAATAAAACTTTAAGAAACCAAATAATTTTTGAGGTAAAGCGTAATTTAATAGGCGACTTATCTTTGGGTATACAAGGGGACCCAAGGTTAGTTTTATATACAAATGAAGAATTGCGAAATGTTATAGAAACACAAATAGAAAAGTTGAATAAGCCAATATCTTTTAAAGATATGTCTTTCATAGCTAATGGTGTTTTTGATTCTATAAGAGGTTTAGGAATATTAGATGAAATAGTAAGAGACCCAGACATAACAGAGATTATGATAAATGGTCATGATAGAATTTTTATAGAAAAGAACGGAAAACAATTGAGATACGATAGACAATTTGAAAGTAAAGAAGATTTGAGTCGTATTATTACATTGTTTGTACAAAAGGCAGGTAGAAGTGTAAGCGAAAGCAATCCTATTGTAGATACACGCCTTGAAGATGGTAGTAGGGTAAATGTTGTAATGCCACCTGTTGCATTGGATGGTGCAACGGTAACAATACGTAGGTTTCCCAAAACTCCAATGACAGTAGACAAATTAATTGCATACGGAAGTTTTCCTAAAGAGGTAGCCCATGTTTTAGAAATGCTTGTAAAAGCAAGGTTTAATATATTTGTAAGTGGAGGTACTGGCAGTGGTAAAACTACATTTTTAAATGCCTTATCCAATTATATACCTAAAACAGAGCGTATTATTACAATAGAAGATTCGGCAGAATTACAAATAAAATCGATACCAAATATTGTTAGATTGGAAACTAAAGTATCTACAAATAAAGATGCAAAAGAGATTAATATACAAGACCTTATAAAATCTGCTTTACGTATGCGACCAGATAGAGTTGTGGTAGGTGAAGTAAGAGGCGGAGAAGCCTTAGATATGTTGCAAGCCATGAACACGGGTCATGATGGTAGTCTTTCTACAGGTCATGCCAATTCTGCAAAAGATATGATAAGTAGGCTAGAAACTATGGTTATACGTGGAGCAGATTTGCCACTAGAGGCAATACGCCAACAAATTGCTTCGGCTGTAGATATTATTATACAGCTATCTCGTTTGAGAGACCATAGTAGAAAAACTATGGAAATTGTAGAAGTGCTAAAATATGACCATGTAAGTGGGCAAATAAAATTAAATCCAATATATACTTTTATAGAAAGCGATAAAACAACGGTAGAAAAAGTAGATGGAGTATTAACTCGTACTAAAAACCCTTTTGTAAACAAAGAAAAATTATTAAGTGCTGGTATTTACGAGGATATTTAATGGATATGCAAATAAACATAGGAAATAGAATCAACTTTTTTGTTAAACCTTACAATAAAACAGCTTTACCTTTAATCGCTCATATTGTTGCTGGAGTATTTGGGTATGCAATATTTTTTGGTGTACTTTGGCTTTTTTATAGGTCTATTATATTGTCAACTATTATTGCCATATTTATGGTACCTATGGCAATTGTTTTAAATATTAATATGGCTAAAGCAAAACGACTAAAAAAGCTAATGGGGCAATTTAAAAGTTTGCTTGAAAGTTTAGTAGTTAGTTTACAAGCAGGTAGTACAGACTTAGATGCCTTTATTAATGCACTAGAGGATATGAGGCTAATGTATTCAGAACAGTCAGATATTGCAAAAGAAGTAAACCTTATTATCGTGAAATTTTCTAATAGGGAGACTATAGGTGAAGCTTTGGAAGATTTTGCAAAGAGAAGTGGTTTACAAGACATAATACTGTTTGCTAATGTTTACAAATTGATAGAAGGTAAAGGCGATAAAACAAGCGAAATTGTTATACGTACCCAAAGAATATTGTCAGATAAAATAGAAATAGAAACAGAGATTAAAACACTAGCTAGTGGAGCTCTTATGGAAATTAATATTATTGCTTTAGTTCCTATACTTATTGTAGCTGTAATGGGTTTTATGGGTGGAGATTTAATGTCTAGCTTGTTTACTCCTGTTGGCAATGTTGTTGCTACTATTGCAATTGGTATTTTTATAGGAGCATATGCCCTAGGTCGAAAACTTGCAAATATTAAAGTATAGAGGTGAGATATGATATTTATAGGTCTTATAATTATGCTTTCATTAGGTACAGTTTTCCTGATTTTTTGGAATTTTCTTTTATTTACTGCAGCATACGAACATGAAAAAGAACTTGCAGCTTTTGCATTACGTAGACATAGAGAAAAATATGTAGAGCTAGAACTTAAATATTACTACATAAAAGAAAAGTTGGGGCAGTTAGAAGGATTAGAATTACACTGGTTTAAACTACGAAATAATACAAAAAGTATAGAAAAAAAAGCCATAAAAATAAAAGGCTATATAGAAAAGTTGGAAGAAGGTAATTACAACGGTATTAATTTTTTAGCTTTACCCGGTTTTAGTTTACTACAAAGATTTAATATTACAGGAGACCAACCCTTTTTTTTAAAAATATTAAAACTTTTTGCAGACTTAAAAGGTAGGGAATTTGCTGTACACAATACTCGTTATTTACTTGCTAATATGATAAGTATTGCTATAGGTGGAGGTGGCTTAATAACTGTTTTGGGAGTTTTGTTTTATGCTAATGGCAATAATGGTTTGGGCTTGTCTCTTTCTTTTGGTGGACTCGGATTGGCTGTACTTTTATCTTTTGCATTATATGAAGATTTAAAAAGCAAATCTACTAAACGTAAAAAAGAAATTATTTCTGATTTTGCACAGGCTGTTACAGAACTTGCTTTATTAACAAGCTCTGGTATGGAGGTGTTTAATGCTTGGAATGAAATATGTAGACCAAAAGAGAGAACTTCGGCATTGTTTAGAGAAATGAGGCAAACAAGTGCAGAAATAAACAATGGTTTTAATCCTGCTATAGCATTAGATGGTTTTATAAAACGATGTGGTACACAGGATACAACAAGACTCGGTACTAGTATACTTCAAAATTTAACAAGAGGTAATGATGCTTTAAGTGAATTTTTAGCAGAATTAGCTGCAGATGTATGGTTAGAACGCAAAAACACAGCAAAAAAATTGGGAGAAGAAGCTAGAAGTAAATTAATGTTACCTATGGTTATTATATTTTTTGGTATTATTTTACTAATAGGAGTACCTATTTTTATGGGTATGAGCAATATGGGTTTTTAATTTAATTTTTTATTTTATTAAAGGGGGTGATGTACTAAATGTTCAGAAGATTTAAATAAGGAAATTTTTGAGGGAGTGATATATGAATGATATCATTAAAAGAATCATCAGAATAGGTGTACAAGGTAGTGTAAATGTTTTTGTAGTTCTTATAATGATTCCTACCTTGGCATTTACAGGAGTAATGGTAGACTTTGCAAGAATGAACATGGTACGTAGCCAAGTTCAAAATGTGGCTTATTTGGTGGCTAATTCTGCTTTGGCATACTACAATAGCCTTTTATTTGAAGTTTATGGGCTTTTGGGAACTTCAGATATTGACGAGATAGAGCGTTTTATTAATATTGTTGCTCATAGAAGTTTAGGATTAAATGAAAATGGTGGTAGATTACATACTCCAAATTTTAACTTATTCGGAATAGGTAATATCGTATATGTAGACTTAGGATTTGGAGAAGATGACCACTATACTTTAAACAATCTTGCTCAGTTAAGGCATCAAATTAATAGATATATGTCTCTTAGAGCACTATTACAAACTGATTTAATAAAGACTGCATTAAATTCTTCAGTAGCAGACTTAATGTTAGAAAATGCAGCAAACGATGCAGCTCTTCAAGAAGAAGTTTTTAACGATGTATTAGACAGCTTAGGCACTTTGCAAAAATATTATAGAGATTTAGAACTACTTTATATAGGTTTTGAAGAAGATATGAAAGATTTGCAGGATAATTATATACCGCCTTTACAAGAGGATATATCTCAGCTTAAATCTTTGTTATCTAGGCTCGATGAAGTAGAGGCAGCAATTGAAGCTATAAAATCACAAATTGAAGATTTGTGGAGTGAGGCATCTTCTATATCACCAGAATACGATGATGATGGTGGTTTAATAACTACTCCAAGAGAAGAACAAATATTAGTTGAAGTATATGCTTTGGAAGCTGAACTAGAAGATTTAGAAGAAGAGAAAGCCGAATTAGCTCTTCAAATAGCAGTTTTGGAAGCCCGTATAGTAGCTAGAGCAAGTAGTATTTTAAGCACTGTAAATATTCGCAAAGAAGTTTTAGAAGAAGTAAGAGAACTTTCTGAAAAAATTGATGAAAAAGCCAAAGAAGTAAAAGACAAAATAGAGGCTGCTAGAGAAAGATTGAATGCAGGGAGGGGAATTACATACTCTCCAGCTATAGTAGATGAGCTATTAGGTTTTTTCGATGAATTATTGAGTGATACGGAACATGGACCACCTGTTATATTAGATGAGTTGTTAAAAGAACATGGCGAGAAGTTTAAAACAGAAAATGAAAGAATATTGAACGATTTAGCTACAGCTTTAGAATCTATAATAGATTCACCTAGAACTGCAGATGAAAATTCATTAAATTTTGAGATAGAAAAATACGCTACAGATGAAATACGAGATTTAATATATAGAATTGTTCATAATAGCCTAGGTTTATCAGAAGAAGAGTATAATAGAATTACTGAAGAGATGGGGCTAGATTTAGAAAATGGGGAAGTAAAAAGTGCAATATCTGAAAGGGATACAGACCATTTAAATGAGGATTATGTTTCTAGTGATAGGATTGCACCAAGGCATAATTTGGTTGGTAGGAGTGTACCCGATGGGTTTCAAACTCGTTTAGGGATAGATGGAATAGATGATTTTTTTGAAAGCAATGCTATTTTTGCATGGGCTTTAGACGAAAAGGACATTATTCCTAGAGCTACGAGAACAAGCACAGGCACGCAAAGTTATTTAGATTCTTCTTTGGCTTTACTCGATTTCCCCGTAAATCGTTTGCTTACTGTAGAATATGGTGTACAAATGTTTAGCAATTTTACAACTAATAGACGTATGATAAACGGAGAATTACGAAATCGTTCAGAAAATGATAGCCAAAGTCCAAATGATAAAGCAGAAAGAAACTTATCTGGTATACCTATAGACGAACGTATGCACTATATGTTTGGTGCAGAATTAGAATTTTTGTTGTTTGGAATAAACGGAGATAGAAATGGTAGGTCTGCTGCACAGAGAAATGTAAATGCAGCAATAGCAACAATAACTGTACAAAGAGCTGCAGCAAATTTTTTATTTGTATTAAAAAGTAGAGAAATAAGAAATACAAAAATAAAAATGGTAAAAATGGGTTTGGGTAAAGTAGGTGCAATAGCTGCAAAGATATATACAGCAGCACTTGTATTTGAAGAAACTAGGTTAGATATTAGAACATTGCTTGCTGGTCAAAGAGTGCCTATGTTTAAGTCAATTGACATAGAGGATGGGCATTTTAGAACAGGAATTAATCATATGCCTAGAGTTGGAGATAGAAATGTTTGGGGTACGCAAATAAGAGGCATACAGCACGACCCTGCTACAGCAACTAGTGAAGGTAAAGGCTCATATTATTATGAATATTTACGTATGTATTTACTTTTACTTTCTGTTTTTCCTCTTGGCTTGGACTATATTACTAACAATATAGCTACTCTTATAGAGTTAAATATGAACTATCATTTAAATGATGGTAGTGTTCCTAATTATCCTCATCATTTTAAACTAAGTGAAGCATATGTTCTAACAAGGGCTAGTGTAGAAGTAGAGTTTAACCATTTCTTTATTGGTAATAACGCATTGGCTAGAGGTATTGGAATAAATTCTGCCAAAGCAACTGCTACAAGGGGGTATTAAATGTATAGGCGAGATAATAGAGGACTTATAGCAATAGAAACACTAATCACTTTTGTTGGATTTCTAATGTTTACAGGTGTAATAATTTCTTGGGTAAACTTAGCTTCGGTACAATTGCGTATACATCATGCCCTTACTCAATCAGCATTAGAAACTTCTTTTTATGCCCATGCACTAGAAGTAATTGGAATAACAGGTGCAATGAGATTTGAAAATAGGCTAGACGGTAGTTTGGAAGAAATAGCAGATATGCTATCTGGAATTTCCGATGTTCAAAGTGGTACTGAGGATTTAGTAAATACTATTCCCGGGTCAGGTTCAAGTCAACTAGAGGTCGTAAATTGGGTAGATAGTGCTTTGGAGTTTAAGGACTTAATTGAACTTACAGCAAGTGATATGGCAAATAGTACTCAATCTCTAATTGAAATATACAAAAGGTTTAAAGATAAACCAGCTGCTATTTTACTTTCTTTGCTTGGGTCGGCTGCAAATGAAGCTGCTATAGTTGGTATGAGTGCTGCTTTCGGTAATTTTATAGCTCCTATGTTTTTTTGGAGATATATGGAGGTAGATGGATGGCTAAATGGTCTTGAATATTTGGAGCGTATGCCTGTTATAACAGAAAGTATTAGTTTTGCAACATGGCAATGGAGTCCGGGTACTATACTTGGAAATTCAGGAGCAACTATAGTAGGAGGTATCGATGGAGTTAGATACAGACCTAGAACAATGATATTTGTAGGTCAAAATTCCGACGAAATGCAAATTACAATAGATTATAATATAAGTTTTGCTCCATTTTTTATAGTGCCAGAAAGCAGATGGCTTACTACACAAGCAAGTCAAACTGTTGTAACACGTGCATGGGTTGGAGATGGTAGTAAATTTGAATAGTAATAATAGTAATTAATTGTGAAAGGGATATTATGAAAAATCGATTAGGAAAACTATTTGTAACATTGATAGGAACTGTTTTTTTATTAATTGGTTGTGGTGGTGCTGGCAATAATCAAACACCACAACCACAATTAGTAAATCAAAATAACCAAAATTCTCAGACAACACAAAATAATGCAAGTGAAAATAATGCTGTAACAACTGTAGGTGCAAATAACAACGTAGATAATAGTGGAACTAATGAAATTTCAGGTAAAGATTTAAACTCTCTATTTGTCAATTTTATATATGAAAATGGTGATTTTGATAGAGAAGAGTTTTTATACCAAATGGAAAATGCAATTTCTTCTGGTAATTCACTTCCTCATAGACTTAGCTATAGTTGGACTGATATTAACAATAGGTCTAGTTTCTTTCAAGCGAGAGCATCCAATTTCTTTTTGGCTGCTTTAACTAGACATCATCCAGAAGGAGAACCGTTGAGACCATATGTAAGGTTCAATACTAATTTTGCTTTTGTACCAGATTATGAAAGAAACGAAGGATTTGGTGCTTTTGTTGATATATATTTTGATGAAAATGTATCTTATGAAGCCTTATTGGATATTTCAGAGTCTTTAGAAGTTGCTATACATCAAAATGTAGGTACCAGCAGACCTCAAGGTGATATTGCATTATTCGGAGAACATTTTGTTACAGAGCTAAATAGACAAACAAACAATGCTTTTGAAAATGAAGAAATATATGTTAGTTTTAGAGTTTTTGATAGCAACGGAACATTAATAGATACAATAACAAGAAGAGCACATCCGCTATATATTTTGGGTAACGAATAGCTTAGATTAAAAAATAAAAACAAAAGAAAGAGTAAAAACATGAAGAAATTATTTGATAAAGCCTGCTTGGGCTTATACACAGAAATGCAACGTTTCAAAAACGACCAAAGAGGTATGGAGCTAATACAGGTAATATTACTTATACTTATCGTTGTAATTATTGCTGCTGCTTTGTGGGCTTGGTTAGGTCCATGGATAGGAGAAATGATAGACCAAATTTTAAATGAACAAGGTACAATAAATAGCGACAATGCAAACTGGGGTAATTAGTAGAAGTTAATAAGTAGGGGTAATATTATTTACCCCTACTTATAAAATAGAGGCTTTGATTATGATAGAAGAAGTTTTTAGAAAAAGATTTAAAGAAAAATTAATAATACACATTGTAGTATGGATAGTGCTTCTTTCAGTTGTCATACATACTTTTATTGAGGGTATTTGGGGTATAAGCATTGTTGTAACTATAAGAGATTGGGCTATGAATATAGAATTTATTGCTATTTTGGTATATTGGTTTATTAAGATTGCTGAAATAATAATGAGTTGGTATGCGAATATTTACAAAACTATAGTGGACTGGATTATTTCCTTATTTTGAAAAATAGAGGTTATGTATGACATTAGAAAGAAAAATAAGAGAACTAAAGCAAGAGCAAAAAGGTATTCTTGTTGTAGAGATGGCAATATATTTCCCCATAATAATATTAATATGGCTTATGTTTCTTGTATCTAGTCTTATTATTACTCAAAGAGTTGTACTTGATGGGGCTGTTGCAAGAGCAACAATACAAGGTGCCTCTTGGTTAAATAACTCATCAAGAATATTTGATGAAATAGACCCTTTTGTGGGAGATTATACTTATATAAATACTAATCCTTATGTAAATTTTATTTCTGGTTTAGGTAATCCTTTTTATCCTGCAACTGAAGCAAGTTTTAAAGCAGAGGTAGAAAATCGTGTAAGACAATATGCTAGAGTAGGTATTGTAGGTGGTTTGGGTGGAGTAATAGATATTGAAATAAATTATATAAAGAATTTTATTGTAGGTGATTTATTAACAGTAAATGCAACACAGAGTTTACGAATGCCTATAAATTTAAGTTTTATCGGTATTACTTCAAATGTTTTTGAACATCGGGCATCTTCTACAGCAAGAATACTTAATCAAGGAGCAAATCTTAGCAATTTACATTTAGGATTTGATTTAATTAGACATTATAGTGGTGATAGATTAGATATACGAAATTTAAGAACTACAATAAGAGATTTCCCGAGTAAAATACCAGAGTATCTGCTTAAACTAGTTGGACAATCTCCAAATCAAAATTAGACTTAAATAAAAATATAAGGACAAATAGCTATGGAAGAACAAAAAATAATAGAACAAATAAATCAAGGTAGCATAATAAATCCGATATCTGCTATATTATCTCTTACTAAAGTAGGTAGGCTGTTTACAATTATAGCACTATTAATAGCCTTATCCATAGCAACGCTATATGTAACAATTAATAATCTTAATATATTTAATGCTATATCTATGTATATGACCATGATATTTATGGCATGGCTTTCTATTATAGATTATAAAACGTATACATTGCCCAATAGCATATTACTTGCTTGGCTTATTTTACGTACACTTATGCTGTTTTTTTCGTTTGCTTTTTTTGGAGATTTTGAAACTCTTACATTTTCTTTAATAGGGGCTTTCTCTATGGGAATTTTATTTTTAATTATGTATTATGTAAGTAAGCGTAGCCTTGGTGGTGGAGATGTTAAACTTTCCTTTGTTCTAAGTTTATCATTAACTACTTATTATTCATTTACTGCTGTTTTTTTAGCTTTGATTATTTGTTCTTTATACTCTGTTATTGGTATATGGTTAAAAAAACTAACACGTAAAAGTCATTTACCACTAGGGCCATTTTTATTTGCAGGTACATTACTTGCTTATTTAATAGCTATTTTGTAGAGGCATATATGAACAAATCGATAAAAATACTTACATTTCTATTATGCACAGCCTTGGTTACTTTTACATGGAACTTATTTTTAACGGCTGATGCTAGGCTAATTTTTGAACAAAATTCTATTATGAGTAGAGCTAGGGATTATTTAAACCATGGATTGTATACTCAAGCTATTGCTTCTTTTAATGAAGCTATAGCAGTAACAGAAATTCCAAATCCCGATTATCTATATGAGTTAGCAGAAGTATATTATGAAATTGGTGATAGAAATAACTACAGGTCTGTTTTGCAAAGATTAATTTATAATCAGACTCCTCCAAATGGGCAAAGTTTAGCAGATTTGTATTTGAATTTATATTATCTTGATAAAGATATAGCAAATGTTCAAAATATAATATTATTACTAAACAATGGGTGGACTCATACAGAAGATACAAGGTTGTTAGAACTATATGTAAATTATAGGTATGCCTTTGTTCCACGTACTGCTACTTTCGATTATGCTAGTATTATTTTAAATAATGCTGGTCGTGTAAGGCAAGGAGATAAATGGGGTTTTGTAAACAGTATAGGTCAAATAGTTATTTCTCCTAGTTTCGATTATGTTACAAACTTTATAGGTGGTTATGTAGTTGTTCAAAATGATGGAGTTTTAGAAATTATTAATAATTTTAGAGAACGCCAAAGTGTAGCTAGCTTTTATGGTAGTGATATTAAAAATTTTGATGGTGCAAATTTTGCTATAAGATTGCCAAGTAGTAATAATTATGTACAGGCTACTTGGATACCAGATAATTTTAGTATAGATTTAGGTATAGCAGAGTATCAATTTATCGGTAGACCTTTAGGCGGTGTACGTATCACAAAGCAAAATAATTTGTGGGGTATAGAAGATAGAAGTGGTAGACCTGTCAATTTGACTAGTGAACATATTTACCAAAGTATAGCTGTAGATAGTGATGGTCGTTCTTTTGTAGGTGGTAGGATTTTTGTAAATCAAGGTATTGGTTATTATATGTGGGGTATAGAAGGTGAAATAATAGCAGGACCTTTTACAAATGCTAAACCTTTTTTTGAAGAAAATGGATTAGCTGCTGTATCTAATGGCGAGGCTTGGGGACTTGTAGACCGTATGGGCAATATGGTAATAGATTTTATTTATGAAGATGCACAAAGTACAGGAACGAACCTTGCACCAGTAAAACAAAATGGTTTGTGGGGATATATAAGTGTAAATTCATATCCTCATCCACTAGAAGATTTTGTAGGAAAAATAGTTATAGAACCACAATTTTTAAATGCTATGCCATTACAAAATGGAGTAGGTCCTGTGGAAAATTACGCAGGTTGGTTTTATATTATGATGCCAAGGTATAATTAGAGGTATACAATGAGATTACAAGAATATGAAATATCTACTGTAAAAAGACTTGAAGAAGAATGGAATAAAAGGCATAGGGAACGTGAATCTAAAGGGATAAAAGGGTACATGAATGATAAAAATGAAATTTGTGTAATCGCTATTGATGAAAAAGGGAGATTTTATCCGAAAATTAGTAGCTGGAGTGAAGAACTTAAAAAGAAATTTTATGATAAATATAAGTACAAGAATCATACTAATGAACCCAAGATAAATTTTAAGGGTATAATAGACCCTCATCCTATATATGGTGAATTTTTATATCCACGTGGGAAGAAAAGTTTTCTTAAAACAAAATATGGTATTAAAACAACAAATATATTCGGAACAACTACTGGAAATATTCCTAATATTAGTCTTATAATGTCAGACTTATCTAAAAATCCTGGTAAAGTTTCAGATGCTTTTCTTTTTGGATATGATGAAAATAATCTACCTTCATTTATTTTTAGAGGTCCAAAATATAAAAATATTATTGAACAAATTGAATATTCATTAGTACCTAAAAGTGAAATAGTTAAATATCTAGGCAATGGTCTATTTCATATTTTTATAATTGCACCTTCTATTATTGGAGGAATACTTGGAGTAGTTGGATTTGATATATATATATCTATGCTAATAGAAAATTTATCAAATGAGTTCAAAGGCTATATTAGAATCGGTTTATTAATTTTATTAATTGTTATTTTATATAAAAACCGACCAGAAAACAAAGAGAATAACAGAAACAAAACTAAAGTTAATATCTTATTTAAAATTTTTTTAATATTACTTGGTTTTTTGGGTTATTTTGTTTTTATTAGTGCAATAAGATGAATATAAATTAATATAAAAAGGACACAATATGATAAATTTAGATGAAATTATTAATTTTGAAACAAGAGCAGGAAAAGATTATTTAATAATAAACGTAAAAAATATAGACAGTACCTCCTTACGTACTATTTTATTTTCAAGACCAAATTTTATACCGACTCTTAATTTTGAAGAAATTGATGGTGTAAAAAGTTTTAGTTATGATATAATGGGTCATGGTTTTATACCTATTAAGACATATTCTAACATAAAACCATTAGATTTTTTAGAAATTATGGTAAATTTGACAGAATCTCTTATACAAAGCTATGATTATTTTTTAAATCCTCAAAATCTGTTGGTAGATGAAAAATATATTTATTTTAATCCAAAAACAAAAAAAGTACGTATGATATATATTCCAACATACGATGAGTTTTTTACTACTGAAGAGCTGAGTAAAAGTGTTTATAAATTATCTAGGTCTTTAACGGGTAGCCCAAATAATAAGGATTGGCAAAGTGTTTTGTTAGGTTTGTGGGATTTATCCGAGCAATCAAGTATTTATACAATACGAGATAAATATTCCGAAATGCTTAGAGATTATGTAAAAGTAAGAGAGCCTAAACAAAGTGATTCTCTTAATTTTAAAAATTCAGACTTAATTAGTGCTCCAAAAGAGTTAACTATTTCTAAGACATTCGATACTTCTAAACTTGCACTAGAACCAGTTAAAACAAATATTAATTTTGCTGATACTAAAATCAATACCAAAAAATCTACAAAATTAGAAAAAAAGCTAAAGAAAGAAGAGGTTAAGAAAAATAAAAAATTAGAGAAAAAAGCCAAAATAGAGGCTAGAACGGAATCGAAAAAAACAGGCAAATCAAGTAGACTATTTAGTTTTAGTAAGAAAAATAAGAATATAAATAAAGAAAAAGCAAAATCATCTCCATTTGGACAAAATCCGTATGATAATAGTTTTCTTAGCAGTTCACAAAATAACAACACTCTAGAAAACTATGAAATACCAAAAACTAGTTATACATATTCTCAGGGGGAGATAATAAACGTACCACAACAATTAATACCACAGCAGGATATTACTAACCATGTTGTAGATGATAACTTATCAATATCTAGTATTACTATAAATGGAGAGAAACACTATATTGCACAGTTTGGTGGCAAGGAAACCTTGTTAACAAAATAATAAAAAATAAAATAATCTAGGGGGATTAATATCAATGAATGATAGCGAAAGTAACAACAAAGATGAAAATAAAATTAGTAGTTTACAAAATAGCAACTTTAAATTTAATAAACACAACTTGGTAGAAAATTTAAAGTTTCTTGACAAATACTTAGTAAAAATAATAGATTGATTTTTACTGTTGTTGGTGTTGCATTTGTTGTTTGGGTTGCAAGCACTAGTGTATTTGATAAAAAACAATATACTTCTATTGATAAATTGGGTACTTGGTCAAGGGTATCTGTGTATATTGTTGTTTTAGCATGTCTTATGGAAGCTGTTGAGATAGGTCGGTATAGGACTTTTTCAAGGTTATTCCAAGAACTTTTAAGTATGTCTATAACTACCGTTATTGCTTTTTATCTTACACCATTTTTTGCAAGATATTTTTATGGGGTTGTTTTAGATGGTTTAGAGCATCACCCTGATAGCAAATTTTATAAAAAATAAATAATTCTTATTTTCGGAGGTGTGAATTTTGGAAAAAGATAATATACAAATAGGTCGTACAAAAGAAACAATAATAGACGAACTAGAGTTGGAACTTTTCTCAATAAGTAGCTTTTTTGGTATGGGATTTATACCTAAAATGGAACAATTAAGGCTATTACCTGAAAGTTTTAAAGAAGAATATGAAAAAGTAAGAGGGGAGCGTTTACCAAATATAGCATTTACAATAATTATTCCAGAAGATGAAGAAATTGAAAATAATGTAATACCAATTATAAAACAAGATGAATTGCCAAATTTTTTTGCTGGTATTGCTTTTTTTGAGAGATATGTAGAAAAACATAATTTGAAAGAGCATCATGATATACTTAGCCATGCAGCTAGAGAAGTTCCAGAGCCAGTATTATTAGGAACTCCTTACGAGGGTATGGGTATTACAGACATGGATGAAATTAATGTTTTTATGAACACGCTATTATACGAAAAAGGATTATACCCAGAACATGTTAAAAATAATGAAAATTTAATGTCTTATGATGAATTTAAAGAATATCTACACGATGCTTTTAGTAAGATTTTTTTTGAAGCTGGCTATACTGTTGAGTACGACGTAAGGCAAATAAATGATGAAACGAAGTATGATGTTATATATATTGTAAATAAAAATGAAGAAAAAGAAAGTAGTATTTCATTAGGTATTAGAGTTGCTGAAGCATACGATGACTATGCTTTGGGAAAATCTTTGGGTAGTATAGTAGCAGATGAATTAAATAGAATAGAAAATAGCGAAGAATTTTATGTTCAAAAAGTAACTGAAGTAATGGATATTATGGAAGATTATGAAGATATAAAAAAACGCTTGATAATTAGACCAATTAATTATAATGATAATAAAAAAATATTAGAAGACCATATATATACAAAAAATGGAGATATAGCTCTTGTACTATATACATTACTTTCAAATGATGAAAATGGATTAGCTACAGCAAAAATTAATCGTTCACTTTTAACTAAATGGCAAGTAGATAAAGATGAAGTAATGTCTTTAGCTATGGAAAATACAGTTAAAAATTATGAACCCTATATTTCTTACTTTGATTTTAATACTGGAAAAACAGAAAAATATTATTTTATGAAAGAAGAAGTTCGTAAAAAAAACACTCTAGGTAATGTATACCAATTAGGTTTGGAAAATAATATTAACGCTGCAACAGCAGTATTTTATCCAAATGTATTAAGAACTCTTGCACATATTATGAAGAGTGATTTATATATTATGATGATAGAAGTTGGATTTGTTATGGTTCATGCTACAAGCAGTATATCTCTTAATGATTTTAAAGAAATTATTAAAAGAGAAGCAAAAAATACTGAGAGAAAAGATTTTTTAACAATGAATATATACAAGTATAGACGAGATGAACGTAGTATTAAAATGATAAATCTTTTTTAGACTATTTAAAAAACCTAGGCGATTTTTAGAAATCGCCTAGGTTTTTAATTTTATGATATATTTTTTTCGTAGATTAAATATTCTTCATCATTTTTTAAATAATATTCATTTTCTACTATTTCGTTTTGGTCTTCAGACTCTTCCTCTACTTCTTCAAAATCATATTCATTCTGTGGCAAAATAGGAGCATTTATATTAGCATCTACTGTAACAACTAAAGTAGCTAAAATATCCGTACCTTGTAGAGTAGCTGTTATATTTCCTGTTTGCCCATGGAATGTTTCAGTAGGTATTGTTTCTATAAATACAAAGTTTGAATCATACCATACATTTATAGGACCATGACTATCACTAGTCCAAGTAATAACAAAATCTGGATTTGTTATTACATCTCCTGCATAGTTCAAAACTTGTGCTGTAACCTGTGCAAAACCACCCAAAGGCATTATTAAAGAACTTGGAGATATTAATATATTTTTTGGGATATTTGGGTCTTGTGGAGGTGTTGTTATTACTTCTTGTATATTTATTATAGCCGTTCCTTGTACTTGGTTAGCTCCTGTACCTACTGTTGCGTACAATATTGCTTGACCATGTGGTGCGTTTTCAGCTATTGTTACTTTTGCTTGACTATTTAAGTTTGATGTTGCTGCACTAGTTGTTATTTCTGTAATTGGTCTACTCGTTGTCCATACTATTGTATGATTTGATGTAATGTCTTCTCCGAATTGGCTATATATCACAGCTGTAAATGTATAATTATCTCCTTGGTCTATATTTTGCGGGTTTGGAGTAACAATTATTTCATATGGAATACGTGTTGTTTCTACAACTGTTAAAGTAGTTGTACCAGTAATTTGATTTGCACCTTTACCAAGTGTAGCTGTAATGGTAACAACTCTACCAATAGTAGCATTATAAGCAACATTTACTAAACCACTACTATCTATTGTTACATAACTATATGCTGCATTGTTGTACGTAGCCGACCATGTAATTTCTGTTTGCGTAGGCATTACATTTCCGAACTGGTCGTTTACTATTACAGTATACTGCTGTGTACTAGATTGATTTACATTTGCATTAGATGGGGTAACAACTATTGTTGTAGGTATACGCTCTGTATATTTTATTGTTAGGTTAGCTGTTCCAGTAATTGTAGTATTGTTGTATTCTAATTCTGCAATAATTGCTACTGTCCTACCTACAGTTGCATCATGTGCAACTTCAGCTTTACCATCTTCATCTATCGTAACACCTGAATACGTTGTTTGGTTATATTCTACTCTCCATATAATACCTTCTGGAGTTTGCATAGTTTCACCAAACTGGTCTTTTACAACTACTGTAAATTCTTGTGTGTCTCCTTGATATACTTCTACATTGTTTGGAGATAATATTATTTCTGTTGGAACACGTTGTATAGATTCTATTGTTATATCTCTAAAACCAGATACTGTAACAGGAGGTGTATGTTCACCTGTAATAGTATACGTTACACGTATTATAGTCCCTGCAGGAACTGTATGGTCTACAGATAGTGTACCTGTATCGCTTATACTTGCTCCCTCTGGAACAGATGTTCCATTTGGTAGTGCTATGCTCCATACTCTTGTACCCTCACCAGCTGGAAAAGGTCTATTAAAGTTGTCTGTTACAGAAGCAGATAGTTGTAATGTATTTGTCTGAATTAGTGTTGTAGCATTTTCATGTGCGTTTACTGTAACAGTTTGAGGATTTATAGCATATCTTCTGAAGTTTTCTGTTATTGATATATGGTACCATGGCTGTCTAAATGTTACATAATGCGTTCCTATAGTAGCTCCCTGTGGTATTCGATTTGAAGATGGTTGTATTGCAAAGCTATCGAATACATACAAAAAAGATGGAAATGTAGTAGTTTGCCATATATATTCCTCATTATACACAAGTGATAAAGTAGCATTCGTTACACGTGCTGTATTTACCTCAACAGTTTGAGTAGATGCAAATGTTGTAGGAAGCAGAGTTGGACTACCTGACGTTAATGTATTGTTTAGGTAAGTGTATACTCTTATCTCTGGTGCTTCTGCAGAAACATTACCAGTACCTCCAACACGTATGTCTAAATTATTAAATGGATTTGGAACATCATTTACATTAAAATTTGGTGTTGTTATACCTGGTCTTATTTGACTATTAGTATTAAAAAGAGCTGTATTATTACGACCTTGCGTTCTTGCACCACCTATTGTATTACCTGCAATTATTGCGTTTGACCCTATGCTAAGTGTGGTATATGTTGTATTTCTAGCAGAGGCATTACTTATCCCACGTGAAGCTATACCTCCACCACCGTCTGCTGCAGCTGTTGCTGTGGCATTGTTTTCAGTTATAACTCCACCGGTAATAGTTACTGTAGCAGCAGGGTTTGCAGTAGTGCCTGAACCTGTAAACATAATACCAGCACCAATACCAGCTTGGTTTCCACGTATAAAACCACCAGACATAGTAAAAGTAGCAGCTTCTAAAACGAGTACACCACCACCATGATGAGTTGCATGATTACCCGGTGTAACATCAGAACCTGTAGAATTGTAAGCTGTTTGAGCAACGCCTGTTCCAACTCTATTGTCTAATATTTCTCCACCATACATAGTAAAAGTACCACGAGGTTGTACACGTACACCACCGCCACCTATTGCATTAGAACTACCAGCATTACTAGCACCGTTGCCTCTAATAATTCCACCGTACATATTAAATATAGTGCTGTGTCCTACAGAAATACCTCCTGCTCCAGTTGTTCTCCATCCTTCAGTTGCAACATTGTTGTAGAGCAAAGCGTTTCCAGCCATATTTACAAGACTACCTATTCCGTCTATAGCTATACCACCACCACGACGTGAAGCGTTATTGGAAATAGTTCCACCTACAAAGTCGAATCTTGCACCGTCTCTAACGTAAACGCCACCGCCTCCTGCATCTGTACCAGCTGTATTTACAGTATCCCATCCAAATGCTGAACCTATTCTACCATTGTTGTGAATAAAACCACCATGCATATCAAAGCGACTTCCATTACCAGATACGGCAACTCCACCACCTCCAATATGTTGAGAACCAGTTTGAGATATATTACCAACTATACGACCGCCGTACATATTAAATCTAGCACCATCTCTTACAAGTACACCACCTGATGTATTGTTTGAGCTATTAGCTGCATTATTTACATCATTAACTCTTGTGCCTTCTGCACCTATTGTACCAGCACGCATATTAAATACCGCATTACTACCAGATACTGTAATACCACCAGCACGCAAATTTTCTCCAGATGTACTTCTGTTGTTATATATAGCAACATTTTCTCCGTTTATATTAAGTATAGAATTGTTTATATAAATAGCCGATGTAGTATGTCTAATACTCCCACCAGCCATATTTACAGTGCTACCATTAGTAGCTTCTATACCTGTACCACGCCTAGTTCTTGTACCAGTAGTAGTACCGTCTCTATATTGAATAAAACCACCATTAATATTAATAGTTCCACCATTTTGTACAGCAATAGCCCTACCTGTTCTATTGTGGTTAGTATTATTACCATTGTTATCATGGGATATAGTACCACTATTTATAGTAAGTGTACCACCATCTACACGGATAGTAGTATGATGACCAGCTACACTTCCATGTGTAGTAAGATTACCAGTAGGGTTCACGAGAATTGTATGACCACCTGTATCATTTCCGTTTGTTGCTCCACGTGTTATATTACTGTATAGTGTTAAATTTCTATTTACAACTAATAAATTTGTATTAGCATTTGCTGCAGCATTAGGAATTGTACTGCTTATAGCTGCCCCTTGTATCGTTACATTTTCAAAAAACTCATTTGCGTTTATTGTTTGGTTTGTAGACCACGCTGCACCTAAGTTTATTGTTATTGAATGATTTGCAGGAAGACCAGCTACGTCGGGATGTGTTCCATCTAAAATTTGACGAGCTTGTGTATCTATATTTGTTGTAATATTTACAACTGTATTCGCAAAAATATTTGTATTAGAAAATAATACAAATATTAATACAGAAAATATTTTAAAAATGGTTTTGTAACTCCTTGTTGTGCTGTTTTCCATATTTTATAAACCTTTCTCTATAAAATTGTATTATTTTTTAAATAAATATTTATTATATTTATTTTGGTATTTGTGGCTTTGTGTCTATATACTTATAAGTTAATTGAATATCGTCAAGTTTTACTTAATCTTTAAGAGGTATAATTATGAAAATACAAAATTAGAGTATACTGTTTTGACAGTATACTCTAATTTTTATGCTTTCGTATCTTATTTTAATGAAATTTTCTAGTTGATATCGTTATTTTCATTTTCGCTATTTGTTTCTATAATTTCAACTTTAGCTTCTTCTTGTTCTAATTCTTCTTGTTCAACTTCTCCAACTTCTTCTTTCTCTACTTCTTCTGTTTTTACAGAATCATACTCATTTTCTATTTTTTCTTTTTCTGGACTATAATCATTAATATCCACAGGTATAATTGTAGATAGTACAATAGGAGCATTTATATTAGCATCTACTGTAACAACTAAAGTAGCTGTTATATTTGTACCTTGAAGAGTAGCTGTTATATTACCTATTTGCCCATGAAATGTTTCAGTAGGTATGGTTTCTACAAATACAAAGTTTGAATCATACCATACATTTATAGGACCATGACTATCACTAGACCAAGTAATAACAAAGTTTGGATTTGTTATTACAATTCCTGCGTGGTTTAGAACTTCTGCTGTTATTTGTGAAAATCCACCCAAAGGCATTGTTAAAGAATTTGGAATAATTCTTATGCTAGCAGGTGCAGATGAAGCTGGTATTACGTTTAGTATTGCTGTACCTGTTACATTGTTTGTAGATATTATACCAGGTACGGTTGCTGTTATTGTTATTTGTCTTCCTATGGTTGCGTTTGCTCCTACACTTGCTAATCCAGCTGTGTTTATGGTAACTGGCTGATAAGTTGCATTGTTATAAGTTGCAGACCATGTAAGTCCTGATGGTGTTGGCATAACATCACCAAATTGGTCTCTAACTACAACAGAAAATTGATGGGAGCTTCCTTGTTCTACATTAACTGTATCTGGTGTAACAGCTATCGTAGTTGGAATACGTGGTGTATCTGCTACAGTAAGAGTAGTTGTAGATGTTACATCGCTTGCAGGAGCCGTCATAGGTATTGTTGCTGTTATTGTCATTTGTCTACCTACTGTAGCGTTGTGTAACACGGTAGCCAAACCACTATTATTTATTGTAACACCTGAATAAGTTACATTGTTATAAGTTGCAGACCATGTAAGTCCCGTTGGTGTTGGCATAACATCACCGAATTGGTCTCTAACTACAGCAATGAATTGTTGTGTATTCCCTTGACCCACAGTTACATCAGTTGGTGTTATTATTATTGTAGTTGGAACACGTGATGTGTGTACTACAGTAAGCATAGCTGTAGCTGTTACATCGCTTGCAGGAGCTGTCATAGGTATTGTTGCTGTTATTGTTATTTGTCTTCCTACCGTTGCATTATGTGCTACATTTGCCAAACCATTTGCGTCTATTGTAACCGGTGGATATGCTGAATTACTATAAGTTGCAGACCATGTAAGTCCCGTTGGTGTTGGCATAACGTCGCCAAATTGGTCTCTAACTGTAACTGCAAATTGCTGAGAGCTAGCTTGTGCCACATCTACTGTATCTGGCGTAATAGCCATTGTAGTTGGAACACGTGATGTGTGTACTACAGTAAGCATAGCTGTAGCTGTTACATCGCTTGCAGGAGCTGTCATAGGTATTGTTGCTGTTATTGTTATTTGTCTTCCTACCGTTGCATTATGTGCTACATTTGCCAAACCATTTGCGTCTATTGTAACCGGTGGATATGCTGAATTACTATAAGTTGCAGACCATGTAAGTCCCGTTGGTGTTGGCATAACGTCGCCAAATTGGTCTCTAACTGTAACTGCAAATTGCTGAGAGCTAGCTTGTGCCACATCTACTGTATCTGGCGTAATAGCCATTGTAGTTGG
>Ga0268261_10000095_pt1 | contig 54615 bp, 53 predicted proteins | sample TergutNc150P1_FD_190353 | JGI IMG/M metagenome (GOLD analysis project Ga0268261, IMG submission 190353) | Nasutitermes corniger P1 segment gut microbial community from laboratory colony in Florida, USA - Nc150 P1 (SPAdes) (version 2) | ecosystem: Host-associated > Arthropoda: Insects >... | reverse complement strand
CTTGGTAATTCGCGGTATTTGGACGATGCCGTAGCCCGTTCGCCCGAAACCATCCAGTGGCTTGATGCCCCGGGCAGTTTGGCTGATGATTTGGCTGGGGCGTGGCAAGAGCGCACCATCGGGGAAGGTGAAGCGCTGATCAAACGCGCAGAGACTCCTAAAGAGGCAATCACTGCATTGCGGGGTTTGCGCCGCCGCGAGCTAGCCCGGATTGCTGGGGGTGAGGTGTTGGGCATCATCGACCGCACTGCGGCAGCCGTAGCGATCTCCAAACTGATTGATCTGGTGTTGGTGCTGGGGTTGCGCGTGGTTACCGAATCCGTGAGGCAGCAAATGAACCTCGATGCTGCTCCCACCGAGGTGATGATCGTGGCGATGGGGCGCTTGGGCGGCCACGAACTCGGTTACGGTTCGGATGCAGATGTGATGTTTGTGCACCGGCCCTTATCTATTGAACTGCGAAATGCTCCAGTGGCGCCAGGGAGATCAGAGGGTAAGCCAGGGGAACCAAAGGCAAAACCCGATGTTGATGACAAACTGGCGCAAGAATTTGCTACCGCAGTGGCAACTCAACTGCGCGAACTGTTAGGCGCCTTGGGTGAAGAGCCTCAAGTTTTGTTGGATGCTGACCTGCGGCCCGAAGGCAAAAACGGGCCCCTGGTGCGCTCCTTAGATGCGTACCGGGAGTATTACACCAAGTGGTCCAGCCCGTGGGAGGCTCAAGCCTTGCTCCGCGCCCGTCCGCTGGTTGATCCAGCGGTGAAAGATCGCGGAACCACGGATGCTCCCCCCGTCATTCTGCGCAACGAACGGAGTGAGGCAGACGCAGAATCCAGAGATAGCACCAAGCACACCCCAACATTGGCTGACCAATTAACCGCAATAATCGACCACATAAGATACCCAGCAGGCGGGCTCTCAGACGCGTCGCTCAAAGAAATTCGCAAACTCAAAGCCCGGATGGAAGCCGAGCGCTTGCCGCGCGGCGTGCAGCCCAGCAGACATTTGAAACTGGGGCCTGGGGGGTTGTCCGATGTGGAATGGACGGTGCAATTAATGCAGTTACAACACGCTGCTGAAGTGCCGGAACTTAAAACTCACTCCACTTTGGGCGCGCTGAAAGCAGCGTTGGCGGTGCGTTTGATAGACGATGTTGATGCGGCAACTTTGGAAGAAGCCTGGTTATTAGCCTCAAGGCTACGCAGCGCCATCGTGCTTGCCACTGGCAAGTCCACCCCTGGCAGTTGTGACGTGTTGCCCAATAGCAACCGCGAACTCGCGGGCATTGCTGCGGTTCTAGCAGGTTACCACGGGGACGATGGCGATGATAGCGGTCCCGTCGGTGGCCAGCAAATAGCCGATGATTACCTCAAAGCAGCCCGCCGCGCCCGCAAAGTAGTAGACCGCCTATTCTTCGACAACCCCGCCTAGAACCTGCACTCACTAGCTTACTCTGCGGCTCCGGCGGTTGAGCGGCCGCGCGACTTATCGCGCGTGGTCGAAACCATAGGGGTCTTAGAGTCAGTTGCCACTGAGATTTGTCACGATGTTAATTACGGAAGCCAGAATTACGGTGCCGAATACGTAGGTTAAAACCGCGTGGCCCAAGGCAATACGCCGAATCATGGAATTATTGAATTGAGTATCAGAAACTTGAAACGCCATCCCCATCGTGAAGGCTAAATATGCAAAATCAGAATACTGTGGGTCATCATCTTGGCCAAAACTAATGCCACTGTTTTGCTCATAATAAAGCCGTGCATAACGCAAAGTATAAGTAACTTGAATGGTAGCCCAACTCGCCACCACCACAATAAAAGTCAAAAGGGCTGGCTCCACCATCGTAGTTTCATCGCGCGCCAATAACGTAATTAGCCCCACTAACGAGGCCCCTGATGCCACTAACAACATTAAGTGCGCCCCATGGCCACCTAAGTCCTCCCGTTTAGCATGGGCGGCAGTTTGGATCGAATCCATCCGCCACAAAACCGCAGTTGTTATTGAGCAATAAATGAACGCTAAGGCGGTCCAGCCGAATAGCAGCACATGTAGCAAACTCCAGTGCAGCACAAAAGCCACAAATACCCCGGTGACCACCCCAAACAATGCGGCAACAGCCAGCCGCCATCGTGGGTTGAGATACCAAGCCCTCGCAGAGGTCTCAACAAACTTAAGGTTCGGCAGCGTTTGTATTTTATGTTTGCTCATCTAGACTTCCAGGTAGCTTCTAGGCTAGTAGGGCCGGGTGGCGAGTAGTTCGGGAACTCTTGATCGATTGGACGCCCAGAGTGCCACATCGGCGTCAACCCAGCTCATTGCTAAATTAACACGTGCGGTATCAAGCGCTAAATCTCTGCCGAAAATTGTTTCGTGATGGGCGACGCGATTTCTCAGCGAATTTGCCTGGTCCACGGCTTTAAAGACCTCGGCGCGTGTTTTCGGGTGCAAATTTGGGAACGCGTGCCGTAATGCGGGTGTCCATAGGGTTGCCTCATAACGTTTCGCGAGTAAGTACTTCCAAAAACCAAAAGTCAGTTCGGAGATGACGGCATTCTCCGTGGGAACCCGCCCAAGTCGCATTAGGCGTTTACGCGCTACTGCGATATCTGTGTGCGCTTCGGGTGCAAGTATCTTGTACGGATCATCCAACCACGTATGATTTGCGGACTTACATAATAGTGAAAGTTGAGTTGAAAGTGCGTTACGGAGAACAATTTCGAATATTCCGAGATCTTCAAAAATTGCACACGACACCGAAATGTTCCATTCGTATAGTTCAAGCGCTGAGGTAAGCTCGCCATTTGTAGCCTGTAAATATGGAGCGAGCCTGTCTTTCGAAAGTGCGCGCGCAACTGGCGCTAGGGAAGTTGCGCTGCTTTTCATTGCCTATCCAAATATGCTAGAATTATTGATGAAGACCCCGGAAGGCCTCTGTCGTTGACAAGTCTCCGGGGTTATTGCTTTCCTCAACCTTATCGTTTGGTGGACGGGGATTCGCCTACGCCACATCGGAGTTACTACAGATTCCGAATAGCACGAAAGCGCGGCGGCATCGTTCATTAAGAACAATATGCCACCGCGCTTTTTGCTATTTGCTCCGGGGTTTCGACATGCTCAACCGCCGGATACGGCTAAACGGAATAGTAGAGCTCGAACTCTTTGGGGGTCGGCTGCAGGCGCACGGGCAGAATTTCCTTGTTGCGCTTGTAGTCAATCCAAGTTTGGATCAAGTCCTCAGTGAACACGTCACCTTCGGTCAAGAAGTCGTGATCGGCTTCCAGAGCATCCAGGGCAGCCTCAAAACCGTTGGGGAGCTGAGCGATTTCGGCGTGCTCCTCCGGAGGCAGCTCGTAGATGTCCTTGTCAATCGGTGCTGGGGGCTCAATGCGGTTCTTGATGCCATCCAGGCCAGCCATCAACTGGGCCGCGAAGGCCAGGTACGGGTTAGCCGAGGGGTCCGGCACGCGGAACTCGATGCGCTTGGCAGCGGGGGAGTTGCCGGTGATCGGGATGCGGATGGCAGCCGAACGGTTACGGGCCGAGTAAACCAGGTTAACCGGAGCTTCGAAGCCCGGAACTAAGCGGCGGTAGCTGTTAACGGATGGGTTGGTGAAAGCCAGCAGCGCCGGAGCGTGCTTGATTAGACCACCAATGTACCAACGGGCGATGTCGGAAAGCCCGCCGTAACCCTTCTCATCGTAGAACAGCGGCTTGCCGTTTTGCCACAGCGACTGGTGGCAGTGCATACCCGAACCGTTGTCACCAAACAGCGGTTTGGGCATGAAGGTCACGGACTTGCCCTCTTCAAAAGCTACGTTGCGGATTACGTACTTGAACTTCATCAAGTCGTCAGCCGCGTGCAGCAGGTCATTGAAGCGGTAGTTGATTTCTTGCTGGCCGCCGGTGCCCACCTCGTGGTGCGCGCGCTCAACGTCCAGGCCCACCTCGCCCAGCACGGCGACCATGTCATCGCGCAAGTCAGCGAAACGGTCCGAGGGGCTTACCGGGAAGTAGCCGGATTTAAACCCGGTCTTGTAACCCAGGTTGCCACCTTCTTCTTCACGGCCGGTGTTCCAAGCGCCCTCTACCGAGTCAACGTGGTAGTAGCTCTCCTGCGGACCGCTAGCGTAGCGCACGTTATCGAACAGGTAGAACTCGGCCTCGGGGGCAAAGTAGGCGGTATCGGCAATGCCGGTGCTCTTGAGGTAAGCCTCAGCCTTCTTCGCGATGGTGCGCGGGTCGCGGCTGTAGGGCTCATCGGTGAACGGATCAACGATGGAGAAGTTCATCACCAGAGTGGGGTGGATGCGGAACGGATCGATGAACGCAGTGGTCACGTCCGGGATTAGCTTCATGTCCGACTCGTGGATGGCTTGGAAACCACGGATCGACGAGCCGTCAAACATTAGGCCGTCGGTCAGAACTTTCTCATCGAATTGCTTGGCGGGAATGGTGAAGTGTTGCCAAATCCCGGGTAGGTCTACGAAGCGAACATCGATGAACTCAATGTCCTCATCTTGGATGTACTTAAAGGCTTCTTCAGCAGTTGTAAACACCCTTAACACCCTAAGTTAATCAGCGCATACCCTTGCGATTGGGGCGCGTATTGAACGGGTCAGTTCCTTTAGGGATGGGCAGAGGCTTCTTGGCGCCCAGAGTTTTCAGGCGTTTTGCGACATCGGCCGTTTCGGTTTTGCTGAGCACGGGCTTCATTTTGGTGACGTGCCGCGACAGTTTGGTCAGCGGTACTTGTTCCGGGCCTTCGCCCACATGCACGATGGTGACCGGCGCCTCTTGGACCACGCGCTTCACGCGCTTAACTTCGCCATCGGCCAACCGGGCCGCGCGCCCCACGTTGCCGCCTTCAGTAACCAGAACTACGCCACCTCGGCCCACGCCCCGGAATACCATCTCGCCGGTTTTGGGGTTAAACGCCACTGGTTCTTGTTCCCAGGTCCATTGCCCGGTGCGCACGGTTGTTAGAGCCGATAAGGCTGCGCCTGGTTTACCATGAATTCGCTTATATGCTGCGGCTTCAGCCCTTCTGACCAGCAGTAACATGGCGGCGACGAGGCCAAGCGGGCTGCCCCACAGCAGCGCCACACCCATGCTAATCGGAGTTACTAGCCCGATGATGATGGCAGCTAAGATGATGCCGACCAGTGGCCCGAAAACCCATAGCGTTACCGCAGGGTCGGTTTCGCGCGTGATCTTGTACGCGCTCCAGATCGACTTGAAAAAGTTGGGGCGCTTTTCTACCGCAGCATCATTCTTGGCCATAATTGCCCATCCTACTGCACATTTGCGCGCCCCACGTAATTACCGCCGTTTTCTCCATGTACCGAGGCGACTGTCACCCTGCGGCCAGGAACGTCAGTGACACAGAGCGCAGGGTCTCGGAAGACACGTTAGTTGAGTAACCGCAATTTCTAAATTTCTAAGTTGCACGATGTTGCAGCGCATCGGCATAGAGGGTGCCCGCGCGATATGAAGAGCGCACAAGGGGGCCGCTCATTACGCCCGCGAACCCCATTTCGAGGGCTTGGGCTTGGAGGGAGGCAAATTCTTGGGGTTTAACCCAACGTTGCACTGGGTAATGAGTCACAGATGGGCGCAAGTATTGGGTAATAGTTAGCAGTTCGCAACCGGCAGTGCGCAGGTCGGCCATCGCTTCCACTACTTCTTCTAGCGTTTCGCCGAAGCCTAAGATGAAGTTCGATTTGGTTACCAACCCGGCATCGTGGGCTTTGGCAATTACGTCCAAGCTAAGTTCGTATTTGAATGCTGGGCGGATGCGTTTGAACAACCGGGGCACGGTTTCTAAGTTGTGCGCAAAAACTTCCGGAACAGCACTAAAAACCTCTGCCAGGGCGGCATCGTCGCCATGGAAATCTGGTACCAACAGTTCTACGCCCACGGCGCCAGGCAACTTGTGAATTTGCCGGGCGGTTTCGGCGTACAGCCAGGCCCCACCATCGGGCAAATCATCACGGGCCACACCGGTAACCGTGGCGTAGCGCAGTCCAAGATGGCGTACGGAACCAGCAACCCGCGCTGGTTCGCCAGTATCGAAGTGGGGCGGCCGCCCAGTATCAATCAGGCAAAAATCGCAGCGGCGCGTGCAAACTGAGCCGCCAATCAAAAACGTAGCTTCACGGTCTTCCCAACACTCATAAACGTTAGGGCAACCTGCGCTTTGGCAAACGGTATGCAGCGTGGCGGTATTCAACAGCCCTTTAACATCGGTGTAGTTGGGGCCAGTGTGCGCAGTTGTCTTAATCCACTCCGGCTTTTTCTCAATCGGAGTCTCAGCGTTCTGCTGCTCCACTCGCCGCAACCTCGGCGCCGTTCTAACACACTCCACACTTTCAGCCTAGTGCCGGAAGCAGTGATTCTGCGGCAAGCGCAGCGCAGAGCGCAGAACCTCAAATTGTTACTTAATTCTCACTGGGTCAGTTATCAGCAACTTGCGGAGCCAAGGCGTCGACGAGCGCTGCGGCGAGAATGGGCCGGAGTTCGGCAACGGTAGTTTGGGTACCAGTAGCATTGGTAAGCGAAGTAACGGCGGCATCGTCAATCCCACAAGGCACGATGGCGTCAAAAGCGGCGAGGTCAGGGTTGCAGTTGAGGGCTAATCCGTGCATGGTGACATCACGGGCCACGCGGGCGCCAATGGCGCAAATCTTTTCGAGTTCTAGTGGTTTCGAGACGCTCCGCTCCGGGGCCGACGAGTTTGCTGGCACCCAAACGCCAGTACGCCCCTCAACGCGTTGCGCCGCTAAACCAAATTGAGCGCAAACTGCAATCACCGCATCTTCCATACGCCGCAAAAACTCAATCACATCTATGGGCTGGCGCAACTTAATAATTGGGTAAGCCACTAATTGGCCAGGGCCGTGCCACGTGATCTTGCCGCCCCGGTCCACTGGCAAAACTTGCGTGCCATTGGTGGGAAACTCATCTGCATGAGTGCGCCGCCCAGCAGTATAAACCGGAGCATGTTCCAGCAAGTAAATGGTGCTATCCCGCGTACCTGCTGCTACTTCATCGTGCGTAACCCGCTGCAACTCCCACGCCTGTTCATATGGCGTAAGGCCCGGCAACTGCACAATATCCACAACCCTAGCGTAGTTGTTTTACCAACTTTGCCCAAGCACCTTTGTAGTTAAGCTAAAGTAACTGCTATGGCGCCCTTACGGTTAGCAATTATTGGATACGGCATGGCTGGCCGGGCAATTCACTCCCGGTTAGCGCGCGAGGCCGGGTTTTCGGTTACCGTAATCCAGGCACGCAACCACAACCGCCGCACTCAAGCTGCTACCGATTGGCCAGGCGCCAAATTGGTCACGGACGTCGATGAGCTAATTGCGCTGCGGGATCGCTTTGACCTGGCGGTAATTGCCAGCCCCACCAGCGCCCATGCCGAAAATGCCGCCGCCTTGGCCCGCGCGGGTATCCCCTTTGTGCTGGATAAACCTATTGGGGTTGATGCCTTTGAGGCGCGCGCCATTATTGCCGAGGCCGCCAAAACCAAAACGCCGTTTACCGTGTTCCAGAACCGTCGCTGGGATTCGGAGCAACTGAAACTGATCGAGGCCATCCAACGGGGTGCGCTGGGTGATGTTCATACTTTTGAGCGGCGCTGGGAGCGTTGGCAGCCGGTTAAAAACAAGCAATGGCGCGATGAAGATGTAGTTGGTGGTGGCCTGCTGTTGGATTTAGCTTCGCACCTAGTTGACTCTGCCATTCAGCTGTTTGGGCCGGTCAAGCGGGTAAGCGCTTCGATCCGCCACTTAGCTACCGCCGCCGACGATGATGTAATGATCGTGTTGGAACATGGTGAGGGTGGTGGCCTGGCAAAGTCCAAGTACCCGGTGGAGTCGCGCTTGTTTGCGGGTTCGTTGGTTGCTGCACCTGGCCCGCGCACTAAAGCGCTGGGGGATAAGGGTGCTTACGTAGTGACTGGATTTGAGCGGGACTATTCCGCTTTTGAAGTGCGCACTGCGGCTAAGGGAGCTGCCGCCAATACCGGCGGGGCCAGCAGCATTGGGGCAACCGGAAATGGGGCTAGCAGTAGTGGCATGCCCGATGATGAAGCGGCGTGGATTGTACGCGGCGACCAGGCCGAACGCATCGCTTTGGGCCACAGCCAACACGCCGATTTCTATCGCGCCCTACCTGAATGGTTAGCTGGCGAAGCCCCGGCTCCCGTAGACCCGAAAGACGCCCTGCGCACTGCCGTAGTTTTAGATGCCGCCCGCGCTGCCGCGCGCGAAGGGCGCACAATGAGCATCACCTTAGATGGGTATAAGTAACTGCCTGTGTGTAACTCGGGGTTTTCCTGTGCATAAGTTGTGCGGGCTGTGTGAAACTCTGAGACAAATGTGAGCCACGCCGCAATAATAGTTGGATGCAGTCTTTAACTTTGCTATGCGAGCGGAGCGTCTCCGTCGCCGAATTGTCGCGGTTGGGCATCGAAATGTCGCGCGAACTTTCTGCGCAACACTGCCAAGGCAAGGCGCTGGATCAAACCAGCCAATACGTGGCATCTGCGCTGCTCAGAGCGGCAAAGCAAACCCGTTTAGGAGACACTCGCAAGTACAAACCAATGCACGCCTTTTTACGTGGGGTGTCGCAAAACCCGATGCCTCTTGGAGATTTCGCCATCTACTTGCAACGCAACTTTCCACCCGCGCTACCAGCCGACTTAGAACCTAGGGGTAGAAGAAGGTGGGGGACCGAGCTAGAGCGAGGGGTCAGGCTAGATCTCGCGGCTGAGTTTAGGGGCACTGGCGGTTTTCAGAGTGTGGCATATACCGAGCGGGGCAACGGCACTAAGTGGGCATGGCTAACCCCCAGCCTGGTGGGCCTTAGTTTGGCGGCCCTGATGAGCTGGGGGTTGGCGATTGGTTTGTTAGTCGGGGTTTAAATTATTCCGGCGGTTGAGCGGTCGCGCAGAATACTGCGCGAAGTCGAAACCATAGGAATGACCGTTTGAAACAATTTTCTCCCTCAACCTACGGCATTTACTTGGCGCCAACATCTTTGCCGAAATCGGCGTTTTCGATGCGAGCCTTGATCGCGGCTAAGAACCGCGCCGCGTCTGCACCATCAACTAGGCGGTGGTCATAGCTGAGGAAGATGTACATGTACTGGCGGATGGCTATGTGGTCTTCACCATCAGGGCCAGTAACTACGCCGGGCTTTTTGGTGATAGTGCCGGTGCCCAAAATAGCAACTTGGCCCACCGGGACTACCGGAGTATCAAACAGCGCACCACCAGAACCGGTGTTGGTAACAGTGAACGTAGCCCCGGATAACTCATCTGGTTTGATCTTGTTCTCGCGCGTGCGGCCACCCAAATCGCCAACCGCCTTGGCAATACCAGCCAGCGACAAATCACCGGCATCCTTGATTACCGGAACCATTAAGCCACGGGGGGTATCAACTGCCAGGCCCACATTCTCGGAACCGTGGTAGGTGATTTCACCCTTTTCGGTGTCAATGGAGGCATTGATCTTGGGGAATTGCTTGAGGGCTTCAACTGCCGCCTTGATAAAGAACGGCAAGAAGGTCAGGTTAGCGCCCTCGCGAGCTTTGAACGCGCCCTTATTAGCCTCACGCAATTTGGCCAACTTGGTTACGTCAACCTCAACCACGGTTGTGAGTTGAGCTTGGGTTTGCATGGCCTCTAACATGCGCGAAGCCACAATCTTGCGCAGGTTGCTCATCTTTTCGGTGGTGCCGCGTAGCGGTGATGGAGCCGCAGCGGCAGGGGCAGGGGCAGATGGGGCAGCCGCAGGCGCAGCAGGCACTGGCGCGGGGGCGGCAGCCGCAGCCTTGGCGGCCTCAGCAGCAGCAATTACGTCTTCTTTGCGAACGCGCCCGCCGATGCCGGTACCGGCTACGGCGTTAATGTCCACATTGTTTTCCGCAGCTAGTTTGCGTACCAATGGAGTCAGATAAGACTTGGACGCCGCAGCCGCAGGAGCTACAGGTGCAGGTGCAGGTGCCGCAACGGGGGCCGGAGCCGCAGCCGGAGCAGCAGCAGGCGTAGCAGCAACTGGTGCCGGAGCAGGCGCTGGGGCAGCAGGCGCTGCAACAGGAACAGCCGAAGCATCGCCAACTACAGCAATCACTTGACCAACCGAAGCCACGCTATCGGCAGGTACCTTGATCTCAAGCAGCGTGCCAGCAACTGGCGAGGGCACCTCAGTGTCAACTTTGTCAGTGGAAACTTCCAGCAGCGAATCGCCCTCGGCTACGGTGTCACCAACATTCTTGAGCCAACGCGAAATGGTACCTTCGGCCACCGACTCGCCCAGTTCAGGCAAAACTACGTTGGTACCTGAAGCCCCACCGGCCGGTGCAGCAGCGGGAGCCGGCGCAGGCGCAGCGGCGACGGAAGCAGCCGGGGCAGGTGCCGGGGCGGGCGCTGCAGCAGGTGCCGGGGCGGCAGGGGCAGGCGCAGCCACTGGCGCACCATCGCCAATTACCGCCAAATCCCCACCAACGGCGATGATGGAATCTGCCGGAACCAAGATCTGTTGTAGCGTGCCAGCCACTGGCGAGGGAACCTCGGTATCGACTTTGTCAGTGGAAACCTCAACTAACGGGTCACCGACGGCAACCGTGTCGCCCACGTTTTTCAGCCAACGGGTAACTGTGCCTTCAGCAACGGACTCGCCCAGTTCAGGGAGTTTTACGGTCTCCGCCATGGTTCTTAGCTCCTAGGTTTTTTGTTGAGTAACTTAATAGTTTATCTTTGCGTACTTTGCCTAACTCTGCCCGCCTAAACGCGCGGAGTCTTGATTTTCGATATTTCAGCAACAGTTATTAGCGAGCTCAGGACTGTTATTTAGCGGTCTTTGAGCCTTTCCCGGCATCAGATTCACCATCGTCGACAGCCGATGGGGGAGTCATCACCTGCCGCGTGGCCCACTCATAGGTGCCACCCCCGGCAGCGAAGTTTTCCAAGAAGGTCACCAAAGTGCGCACGCCCACGCCCGTGCCGCCCTTAGCGGTGTAACCCCAGGGGCCTTTGGTGTTGTACGCCGGGCCAGCAATATCCAGGTGTGCCCACGGCACGCCATCAACAAATTCGCGCAAAAACGCGGCCGCGAACAACATGCCAGCGGCTTTGTCGGCGTTCACATTGGCCAGGTCTGCGGCGGTGGAGGCTTTGAGTTCTGCTTTTAACTCTTCGGGCAGCGGCATCGGCCAGAATAACTCACCACATTGTTTAGCTGAATAAGCCACGGCATCGCGCATCGCATCAGGGGCGCCCATTACGCCGCTAGTGCGGTGGCCCAAAGACAAAATTTGCGCACCGGTCAAGGTCGCAATGTCAATGATAACGTCGGCTTTGGCTTTGACGGCGTCAATAATGCCATCAGCCATCACTAACCGGCCTTCGGCATCGGTGTTGATAATCTCAACGGTTTTGCCATTACGGTATTTGATAATGTCACCAGGGCGCGAGGCATTAGACCCAGGCATGTTTTCCGCTAAGCACAAATACCCCAGCACGCGCACCGGCAAACCCAGTTGCGCAGCAGCCACCACGGTTTCCAAAACGGCAGCGGCCCCCGCCATGTCCATGATCATGGCTTGCATGCCCGCAGAGGGCTTAATGGATATGCCACCAGCATCGAACGTGATGCCCTTACCAACTAGCGCGACGGTACCAACTGCGTGCGGCGGCTTGTAATCCAGTGTGACTAAGCGTGGTGGGGTGGCGGAGCCTTGGCCAACGGCCACTAGGCCCACGTAACCACCTGATTTCAAGGCTTTTTCGTCTAGTACGGTAGCTTTGACATGCGGCAAGCCCTTGACGGCAGCAACGGCCTGGGCAGCGAAAGTCAATGGGTTAAGCTCATTAGCAGGCGCGTCAGTCAAATCACGGGTGCGCGCCACCGCGTTAGCTAATATGTCCGCCCGGGCCAATGCCTCTTTAGCGCGCGAACTGCGCTGACGCGGGGTGATTACCTCAATGTCTGCAACGGGGGCTTTGGCGCCCTCGCCGCTGCGGTAGTCGTTATAAGCGTAGGCGCCGAGCAAAGCACCCTCAGCCACCGCGCTCAGGGCGGCATCGTCGTCCGTGGGCAAAGCCAGGGCGGCGGACTTTGACCCGCCCAATTCCCGGATGGCGGCCCCAGCGGCGCGGCGCAGCACCTCGGGGTCAAACCGCCCGTCAGCGTCAGCTTTGCCCAAACCAGTCAGCACCACCATTTTGGCTTGGTAGCCCGATGGCGCGGCAAATTTGTGTACATCATCGGGCGCCCCGGAAACCCCCAACTGACTGCCCAATTCGGCTACGACGGCGGCCATTTTCTCATCTACCGGCTCGATGCCATCAGAAAGAATGCGCGGCCCATCGTCAGTTTGCGCGCAGCCGAGCACCAACGCGTCGGCTTTAATAGCGGACAGTTTCTTGTTCCCCATCGTCAAGTTAGCCACGGCCTAACCATACCGGGCAAGTGGACAAAATGCGTTACATACCCCGCACCAGAAAGTACGCCGGGGTGTGACGGGAAACTCGTAGGCTAGGTCGTTTGCGGCCAAAGTTGTGACGTGGCTCACAATGCCGCCGGGGCTACGGCAGGCTGTCGCCGTTAAAGTTATTGGCCCTAGAAGTTAGGAACCACCTTGTCTGCGACCAAAATACCAGGCGGCAACAATCCGCCGCGTCCGCTCAAGAGCTTACTTTCCCATATCAATACCCACCGGCTGGGCTGGACCAAGGCGGGGGCTTTTGTTACCGCCTTATCCTGCGGCCGCTGCTGGCGAGGATGTACAACTGCGCTCCGTGCGCGTTTACCTCAACTTGACGTTGCCGGGTACACCTGCTGATTTGGTGGATCGTATTCATTGACGATGCTGGCTCCGTGCATTTGCTAGAGCTTGGTGAAGATACCGACGGGCGCTGGTTCTTTGAAACCACGCACCTATCGTTAATCGGTGCTATGCCCCGTGCAGGTGAGGGTACGCCTCCGACCTGCGGTGAGAACGAAGAACTCAACAATGCAGGCGAGTGCGTGCCGGTAACCGGCGGCGGTACCGGAGACGGCGGTGACAACGGCGGTACGGACACCGACAACGGTGGTACTGATGCTGGTCATGTTTGGCTGCCAAGCCGCCAGGTTCTTCATCGTGACAGCCCACCAAACCTAGCGAGCGCAGTTGGCTAGGGCTTAGCCCCAAGCGCGCGCTGCAACACGCGGGTGTGTTTGTTAATCATGGTTAAGCGGTTTTGATCCACGCCACCTGCTGCGAATAACGGTTCAAAGTTATTGATAACGCCTTGGATTACGGTGGAAGCCTGCTCCCAAACCTGGTCTGCAGCTAAACCAGCTTGGGTGGCAAAAAAGTTCCAGTTGGCGCGGGTCAAGTCATTAGGGTGGTGGGCTACGCCGATCGGCATAGAAAATGGGCCTTGATAACGGGGCCAAAAGAAAGTTGGTACCGCATCGTAAAGCGGCGCCAAAACGGGGTGGCCCCCAGCAAGTAGCACAGAATAATTTTTGGCATGCGCATCGCCATTACCCAGCGCCACATTAAAAGCTAACTGTTTTACAAAAGCATCGGCTTGGCCGTACTTATTTAGCAACCGCGCAATTTGTGGGGCGCCTGCCACTTCAACATCGTACTTCCGGTCGGTAAAGTTGCCGAGCGCCTGGTTTAAATCTTCCGCATGCAAGCGGATGCCCTTGTGCCTATCCCAGCGCTCCACCACTATGGTGGATTGCCCGCAAAACTCCAAAACTTCTGACCGGGAGGCTGGCACCCCCACAGTTTGGGCGAGTTGCAGGCTTAAATGCTCAAAGAGGTCTAGGTTCTTATGTTCTTTAGCCGGGGGTTTTAGGATATGGGTTGAGGGCTGCTCAAAAGTGGGCCAGAACCAGCGGTCACCAATTTTGGCTAAGGTGAATTTGCCTTGCGCGCCCGCTAAAGACATCCGGGGGTGCGCACGCGGGTCCAGCCAACTGGTGGGTTCCCGGTTCAAGGCAGCAATGCGCGCGGCAATATCATCTTCGGTAGCTTCAATTAGTGGCTCTGGCTGCCGCTGCGGTAAATCCGGCTGCGTTGTTAGGGTGAGGGCGCCCGCCACGTCTTCACCATATGCTCCCAACAAGGTGATCGGGTCGGTATTGGGCAAGTTGCGGGATCGCGCCCAGCGTTCCCTAACTTCGGGCCGATCCGGTAGCAAACCATCGAGGTAGGCGTAAGCGGAGTTGGCGGTGGCGGAACCTGGGGGAGTAGCTAACCAGGCAGGTGCTGCGCCATCGAACGGTAATGAGAGCGAAACCGGCGTATCACCCGGATTGGATGAATATTCAAACGCCGCCGTTGCGCTGAAGGTGCCAGCCAGTTTTGGGCCGAAAAACGCGTACAGCTTAGGCATAGCCAGCCAGCAATTCGGTCAGGTCAACCTCGTCCTGGGTTTTGGTGGCAGCGGGCGGCGCGGGTAGGGCCATGGCGTGAATATTAAGCGCAGTTAATACGGCTAAAACGTCTGGTAGTTCGGCCGTGGGCTGGCCAGCTTCTAGTTCGACGATGAAGCGGGGCGCCACCCCGGCTTGCTTGGCAAGTTCCCCCTGGCTAATTCCCGCCACGAGCCGCTCAGCTTTGATCGCCTCGGCAACATCGCGGAACGATGCCAAAAAGCGGCGTTTCATAATCGAACCTTAGCGTATGGCGAGTCCGCCCAAGTATTTTAGCTGCTGTGTTTTATCCGGCAGGTCGGCTAGGCTGGTGGGTATGCGCAGCCCTTATCGCGTTTTGTTTGACACCGCTTTTGCCCCGATGGACCCTGAGGTTGCCCACCACTTGGTGTTTGAGGGGATAAAGTTGTTTGGGCATGTGCCAGTGGTGCGATCCGTGGTGCAAGGTGCCCTGGCTCCGTATTTGGGCGCTAACGCTGGTGGGCCAGGTTCCGTTGACGTGCTGGGTCAAAACTTCCCGGCGCCATTTGGGCTGGCTGCTGGGTTTGATAAGGATGCCGGGGCAGTGCGCGGGTTAACCGCCTTGGGCTTTGGTTTTGTGGAGGTTGGCACCATCACGCCCAAACCCCAGCCTGGTAATGAGCAGCCGCGTTTATGGCGCGACGTGAAAAACGATGCCTTGCGTAATGCCATGGGCTTCAATAATGAGGGCGCTTTGGTGGCGGCGCGTACCCTTGCAGCACTGCGCTCCACTGCGGGGGGCCGGGCTTGCAAGGTGGGGGTCAACATTGGCAAAAACAAGGTCACTGCCCCCGAAGACGCTGCGGCGGATTATGCGTTTTGTGCCCGGGAACTGGCCCCTTATGCGGACTATTTAGTGGTCAACGTATCCTCACCAAACACGCCTGGCTTGCGGGCGCTGCAATCTATTGAGTCATTGAAAGAGATTTTGTTGGCCACCCGCGCCGGCGCCGATGAGGCCACGGTAGGTCAACGCAAAGTCCCGCTATTAGTGAAGATCGCCCCGGATTTATCCGACGATGATGTGGTAGCCGTGGCTAACTTGGTCAAAGAGATTGACATTGATGGCGTGGTGGCCGTAAATACCACCATTGCCCATGATGAGGGCGCTGGCGGTAAATCCGGGCCATTGCTGAAAGCTCGGGGCCTCGCCGTCGTCGAACTACTGCGGGATAATTTGCCTGCTGATAAAGCCATCATCGGCTGCGGCGGCATCGTGAACGCTGCTGATGCGCGCGACTACCTGCGTGCTGGGGCCAACCTAGTGCAAGGCTACACGGGCTTCATTTACCAGGGCCCGTTCTGGGCTTCGAGAATCAATAATTCACTTGCCAAAAATTGAGGAAATTCAATATTAGGTATGAGATACCAGGAAGAGCATGAGCGACGTGACAGTTCGCCCTGCGCGTTGATAATTCAACGCGACAGCACCCCATCCGCGGGTGCGATGACGCAGTAGATCGCCCTAAGATTGAATTTACTTAGGGAAGTCGCCTCGGGCGACGTTAGCCTGGGGCAAGCGCATGCGGCGGAGTTGGAAGGCGCGCATTGCGGCGTAATATGCGGTACCGCGCTCCACATCGCCAAACTTGGCAATCAGCAGGGCTTTGAGCTTGCGCCACATCAGCCAGGTGTCGATGGCGGCAGCCGCGAGCAGGGCGTAGAACAGCAGCATAAATGCGAACGACAGCGCCATAATCTCAAAGCTCTGCACCACTAGCGTCAGCAGCAAAAAGGTAAATACTACGGGCATAAACCACTCGGCCAAGTTGCGGCGGGCATCAATAAACTGACGTACATAGCGGCGCTGCGCGCCCTTATCGCGTGCGGGCAGGTGTTTCTCCACGCCAGCTTTCATGCCCTCATAAGCTTCATCGCGCGAGCCGCGATCCTTTGCTTTCTTGGCGGCCTTCTCCTCTTTGGTAAGGGGCCGGTTGGGCGTGGCACTAGCAACGATGGGGGTGCGCCGGGCCGCTTGTGCATCGGAACGTTTAGGCGTGGCGGTACCTTTTTTGGGCGTAGCGCCTTTAGGGCCGGTACCTTTGGCAGCATCGGCGCTGGGCACCACGGTTAGCACCACGGGCGCGGAGTTCTCTTTACGCTTTAATAAGGCCACACTTGAATCCTAAGCCCTGGCGCGGACAAGGCGAATTTAATTAGCCACAGTTACCGTCATTCCGAGGGCTTGCTTGATCGCTGCGGTAACCAAATGCAAGAGTTAATTGCCACTAAGTTCAGTTGCAAGGAGCGGCGAGGATTGCCAGCGACGCTAGGCTTTTCGCGAGCGATTGTTCACCTTCGTTGGTTTGTCCGGGCGCCCAAGTAAGCTGCCAGCGTGAGTACCGCCGCCGCAAACCTAGACCTCAACCATCTGCGTGCTACTGTGGCCCAACAGTTTCCGCAGATTCAAGCCATATTGGAAGATTTGGTGCGTATCCCCAGCGTTTCCGCTCCGGCTTTTGACCAGGAGCAAGTGGAAACCAGCGCTAGCGTAGTGGCGGATTTGTTCCGTGAAGCGGGGTTCGATGACGTACGCATCAACCGCTCGCTAAAAAACCCTGAGTCCGGTACCGCCGCTGTGGGTGATCCGATGGGCGCCCCAGCCATCATCGCCCGCAGGCCCGGGTCGCCAGGGGCTCCAACGGTAATGCTGTACGCCCACCATGATGTGCAACCTCCGGGCGAGGGCTGGGAAACTGACCCCTTTATGCCCACCCAGCGCGGCGAGCGCCTATTTGGGCGGGGCGCCGCCGATGACAAAGCTGGAATTGTGGCCCATTTCGGCGCAATTAGGGCGCTCACTGCCATGGACTCTATGCCCGATGTTGGGGTAGTGGTGTTTATTGAAGGCGAAGAGGAAATCGGCTCACCGTCATTTGAGAACTTTTTGCATGATAACCGCGAATTGTTAAAAGCTGATGTAATTGTGGTGGCTGATTCGGGTAACTGGCAAATAGGGGTGCCGGGTTTAACTACTTCACTGCGTGGTTTAGTAGATGGCATTGTTGAGGTTTCGGTACTTGACCATGCCGTGCATTCCGGTATGTTTGGTGGCCCGGTATTAGACGCCAATGTCACTTTGGCCCGCCTTATTTCTACTTTGCACGATGATGCCGGCAGTGTGGCAGTTGCCGGTTTATATGAGGCTCCGGCTCCGGAAGTTGATTATGAGGAATCTGATTTCCGGGCTGATTCTTCGGTATTGCCTGAAATGCAATTAACTGGCACTGGATCAATTACTTCTAGGTTATGGTCTAAACCAGCTATTTCAGTTATCGGTATTGACGCTACACCTATTGCTAAGTCAGCTAACGTTATGGCGCCAACGGCGCGGGCAAAGATTTCGATGCGAATTCCTGCTGGGGAAACTCCAGCCCAGGCTGCGGCTGCTCTAGAAAAGCATTTGCTGGCTAATGCACCTTTTGGGGCCAAAGTAACGTGGAAATTAAATGAGGCTGGTAATCCGTTCCAAGCCCCTGCTGATAGCCCGGCTATGCAAGCGGCACGCCGCGCTTTTGCGGCATCGTGGGGCGTGAACCCAGTAGATATCGGCATTGGTGGCTCAATTCCGTTTATCGCCCACTTGCTAAATGAATACCCGAACGCCGAGATTTTGGTAACTGGCGTTGAAGACCCAGACTCCCGTGCTCACGGCGCTAATGAATCAGTTCACCTTGGCGAATTACAAAAAGTAATTGCCGCCGAAGCTTTACTTCTTACCGAAATTGCAAACTTAGGTTAAACAATGTCGGAAAACCCAACCCGTCATTCTGCGGACCAGCCACCTCAGTCATTCTGCGGCAAGGATGCAAAGCAGCCGCAGATCGCAGAATCCAGAAAAGGCATAATTGAAACCCCGCGCCTAGTGCTGCGCCATTTCCGCAGCGACGATGCCGAGGCGGTATTTGAGTATGCCAGTAACCCCCTTATTGGTGAAGGTGCTGGTTGGCCTGCCCATAGTAGCGTGGAAAATAGCCGCGACATCATAGAAAACATTTTGATGGACCCTGACAATTATGCGATTACCATAAAAGGCGACGATAAAGTTATTGGCAGCGCAGGCTTACGCATTGCTAGCGCTAACTTTGGTGGCATTAATGAAGATGAAGCAGAACTGGGTTATTGGATTGGACAACCATATTGGGGTAACGGCTACGTGCCCGAAGTCGCCACCGCATTATTGGATTACGGGTTCAATAATTTAGGTTTATCGAAAATCTATTGCGGCTATTTTGATACTAATACTAAGTCAGCTAGAGTCAGCGAGAAGTTGGGCTTCAATTACGAGTTCACGCAACATCGTGATGACGGAATAACCCGCATTGTGAACAGCTTAACCAGATCAGAATTTCTCTCCCGTTAGACTGCACTCTGTCATTCTGCGGCCCCGGGCAACGCAACGGGAGCGCAGACCTGAAAAAACTGTAGAAATCTAAAGCAAAAGAAAAGGAAAGTCATTATGACCGACAAAATGAATGTGGAATCCTTCAATCTGGACCACACCAAAGTACAAGCGCCTTACATTCGCTTGGCTGACCGCAAAGAATTGCCTAAAGGTGACGTGGTAAGCAAATTCGATATTCGCTTTTTGCAGCCGAACCAAGACCACCTGGACATGAAAGCTGTTCACTCTCTGGAGCACATGTTTGCTGAGCATTCACGCAATCACTCGGCCCAAGTGCTGGATTTCAGCCCCATGGGTTGCCAGACCGGTTTTTACCTGACGATGGCGGGCGAGCATTCCCTAGATGAAATCGCGGACTTGGTTGGCGCCACGCTGGGCGACATCATCGAAGCCGATAACGTCCCTGCCGCTAATGAGGTGCAGTGCGGTTGGGGTGCTAATCACTCGCTCACCGCTGCGCAAGAGGCAGCCCGCGCCTTCTTGGTGAAGCGCGCCGAGTGGGGCCAGGTTTACGCCTAATGCCAAACTCGCCCAGCCCAAACATTGCCATCTTGGTGGCGATGGAAGAAGAATTGGCGCCGTTCTTAGCCGCCAGCACCGCTGCTATTGAATTCCCTCAAGAGACAGGTTTTTTCAATGGTGGAGCCAAACTATATGGGGCAGAAATTGGTGGCAAAATCGTGCTGCTCATGGCTACGGGGGTTGGGTTAGTTAACGCTGCCGTTAGTGCTACTATCGCGATCACGCAGCGTAAAGCTCAGTTATTGATTAGTGCAGGGTCTGCCGGGGGGATTGGTAACGATGTGCATGTAGGTGATGTGGTGGTGGCTACGGAAACTTGCTACTCCTCTGCGGACGCAACTGCCTTTACCAATTACGTATTAGGCCAAATCCCGCAAATGCCGCCGCGCTACTCCGCTGGCCAATTGGTCCTTGCTCGATTGGACGCCATAGAGTTAGCCGAAGGGGGAATGCACCACGGTCTGATTTTGTCCAGTGACGCGTTTATTTGGGAAAAGAATTACGCCGACTATGTTGGCAAGTTCCCAGACGCCCTGGCTACCGACATGGAAACTGCCGCCATCGGGCAAGTTGCCTACAAATTTGGGGTGCCATGGGTGTCCATTCGTGGCATTTCGGACCTGTGCGGCCCAGCCGGTCCCGATGATTTCTACACCCACCTAGACGGCGCGGCCAACATTGCTGCCGGCGTAGTTGTAGAGTTGGTTAAGAATCTTTAGGGCACAAGGTGCCACAATCGTCATCCTGCGCGTAGTCGCAGGATCCAGATACTAGGATAATATTTTTGAGCCGCAGGTAAGGAGTGTTCTTGGACCTCCGAAGCCTCGGACGTGCGAGAGCGCGAGCACCAAGGCGAGATCGGAGAGCACAAGTGCGCATTGGACTTTTGACCGGCGGGGGCGACGTACCCGGCCTGAACGCGGTAATTCGCGCGGTGGTAAAGCGCGCCGAGGGCGAATACGGCCACTCGGTGATTGGCTTCCGCAATGGTTGGAAGGGCCTAGCTGAAGGCGATGTAATCGAACTGGGCCGCCAAAACATCCGCAACGTGCTGCCCATCGGTGGTACTTTGCTGGGCACCGCGCGCTACCATCCCGATGCCGAAGATGGTGGCATTGCCGACGTGATGACCACCCTCGAAGCTGAGCGCATCGATGCCCTGATCGTGGTGGGTGGTGATGGTACCTTGGCCGCCACCCAGAAAATTGCCGAGCAGGGCGTAAAAGTTGTGGCGATCCCCAAAACCATTGATAACGATGTGTGGGGCACGGATCGGTCTATCGGTTTTGATACTGCCGTCACCATTGCCACCGAGGCAATTGACCGCATCCACACCACCGCCGAATCCCACAACCGCGTTATGTTGGTTGAAGTAATGGGCCGCACGGCCGGGTGGATCGCGGCTTATGCTGGCATTGCGGGTGGAGCCGAAATTGTGTTGGCGCCGGAACGCCCTTTTGACATTGACAAAGTGATCAAGTTCTTAAAGCACCGCCACCGTTCGCACGCTTCGTTCTCCATCATCGTCGTTGCTGAAGGCGCGCACCCTGCTGAGGGCACAGACATGGATTACACCACGCAAACCGGGCGCTTTGGTGAGATCATCGCCGGGTCGGTCAGTGAGCAGTTGCGCCAGATCATCGAAGAGCGCACTGGGTTTGAGACTCGGGTAACCGTGCTGGGGCACATCCAACGTGGTGGCACTCCCACCGCTGCTGACCGGATTTTGGGTTCCCGTTTTGGCGTAGCCGCTGTTGACGCCATCGAAAATGGGCAAGATGGCGTGATGACGGCCCTAGTTGGTGATGACATTCGCTTACTGCCCCTGGCGGAAGTGGCTGGCAAGGTCAAGCACGTGCCCACCGAACTACTAGATGTCGCGGCAGCCTTGGCTTGATTAGCGCGTTTTGACTCTGGTAACTCAAATAAGGTATTGTTCATCGCTGGCGTACGTTGTGATGCCATAATACTGTCCATTTACTAGCATTGAGTTATTTATTTCATGACCGTTACTACTTACCAGTCTTCTGTACCGCAAGTTGCCATTAACGATATTGGCACGGAAGAAGACCTCCTCGCCGCCATTGATGCGACTATCCGCACTTTCGACGATGGCGATATCGTATCCGGCCTTGTTGTCAAGGTAGACCACGACGAAGTTCTGCTTGACGTTGGGTACAAAACTGAAGGCGTAATCCCCGCCAAAGAACTTTCCATCAAGCACGATGTTGACCCCGATGATGTTGTGCAGTTGGGTGACACCATTGAAGCCCTGGTTCTCACCAAAGAGGACAAAGAAGGCCGCCTGATTCTGTCCAAGAAGCGCGCTCAATACGAGAAGGCTTGGGGCGACATCGAGAAGATCAAAGACGAAGACGGTGTGGTTACCGGTACCGTCATTGAAGTTGTCAAGGGTGGCCTCATCGTTGACATCGGCCTGCGTGGCTTCCTCCCGGCATCGCTGGTTGAGATGCGCCGTGTACGCGACCTGGCTCCTTACATTGGCAAGCAAATGGATGCCAAGATCATTGAGCTGGACAAGAACCGCAACAACGTTGTGCTTTCCCGCCGCGCTTTCTTGGAGCAAACCCAATCCGAGAGCCGCAGCAGCTTCTTGGGCACCTTGCAAAAGGGCCAAATCCGCCCTGGTGTGGTTTCCAGCATCGTCAACTTTGGTGCTTTCGTTGACCTAGGTGGCGTAGACGGTCTGGTTCACGTTTCCGAACTGAGCTGGAAGCACGTTGATCACCCGGCTGAGGTTGTTGAAGTTGGCCAAGAGGTAACCGTTGAGGTGCTGGACGTTGACTTTGACCGCGAGCGCGTATCCCTGTCGCTCAAGGCCACTCAAGAAGATCCGTGGCAAACCTTTGCTCGCACCCACGCCATTGGCCAAGTTGTGCCGGGTAAGGTAACCAAGCTGGTTCCCTTCGGTGCGTTTGTGCGCGTGGAAGATGGTATTGAGGGCTTGGTTCACATCTCCGAGTTGGCTCAGCGTCACGTTGACCTGCCGGATCAGGTTGCCAATGTTGGTCAAGATGTATTTGTAAAGATCATTGACATCGACCTAGAGCGCCGCCGCATTTCGCTGTCCCTCAAGCAAGCCAATGAGGGCGTGGATGCTGACTCCGAAGAGTTCGATCCCGCACTGTACGGCATGTCCGCTGAGTACGATGAGAACGGCGAGTACAAGTACCCCGAAGGCTTCGACCCCGAAACCAATGAGTGGTTGGAGGGCTTTGAGGCTCAACGCGAGGCTTGGGAGGCTGAGTACGCCAAGGCACATGCCCGTTGGGAAGCTCACCGCGAGCAGATCAAGGCTCACGCCGTGGCCGATGCCGCTGCTGCTACCGCTGGTCCGGTTGGCGTGGCTAACGCTGATGAGGTACCTGCTACCTACAGCTCCGCCCCTGCCACCGAAGCTACTGGCACGCTAGCTGCCGATGAGGCCCTAGCGGCATTAAGAGAAAAACTTACTGGCGCGTAAAACCGTCATTCTAGAAATGGCCCTGGGAAACCGGGGCCATTTTGCTGCGCTGTTTTAGGTTACACGGGTGTGATTTCGCAGGCATGTACGATGGCGAACGGCGCGGCAAAAACATAGTGTCCATGTAGGTATTTAGCCTATGGTTATGGCAACTATCGCCTCGGCTCCGACCAAGAAGCGCAGCAGCGCGCAGAAACCTGCTCGAAGCAGTGCGCCTGGGAAAACCCCTGCGGATAAAGTGGCAGCGGCTAAGCGAACGGCCAATAATTCACGGGCAAAGTCGGTTGATAATGTGGGTACTAAACGCACTGTGACTACCGTAACGGAACCTACTTTGATTGACCCTTTGCCGGAGCAACGCTCTTGGCCGGTGCGCGCCGTTGCCAAGGTGGCCGGTGGTTTTGGCCACGGAGTGCGCAAAGTTACTCGGTCGGCTACCGATTTAGACCCAGCTCACCGGCGCGACGGCGTAGCCTTTTTGTTAGTGGCCTTTGCGGTAGTGATCGCTGCGCGTGAGTGGTTCAACATTTCGGGTTTGTTAGGCGTAGCGCTCCACACTTTTATCGGAGGGTTATTTGGCCTGGTGGGCATGGCAGTGCCGGTGGTGCTGTTGTGGCAAGCTGGGCGGTTTATCCGATACCCGGCGCGGCGGGGGGAAAACTCGCGCGTAGGCATCGGGTTATTTTGCCTGATCACTGCCGTGTGCGGTCTAGTGGCCATCCGCCACAATATGCCTAACCCGCGTAACGGGTTTGAGCAGGTGCAGGGCGCTGGTGGTTTGCTCGGTTTCGCAATTGCCAACCCGTTAGCTTTAGCAGTGACGCCTACCGTCGCCATCATCCTGCTCGGGTTACTGCTCGCATTTGCGCTACTGGTGATTGCGGCCACGCCTATTCGGGAAATTCCGGATCGCCTTAGCCCCATTACTAGGTATTTCTTTGCCAAAGATGAGGATTACTTAGCAGCTAAGGCGCAGAAGTCTGCTGGTGGCGGTGCGGCCGCCATCGGGCCCGATGCCGGTGAGGATTTATCAACTGCCTCGCCTGGGTTCTACTTGGATCAATACGCTGAGGATGAGCCCTACGTTAACCCCACCATCCGCGACATTCCACCCATAAACATTGGCCTACCCGGTGCTGCGCTGGCAACTGCTGGAGCCTCATCTCTAGGCACTACAACAACAGGCGCGATGCGAAAGTCTGGCCGCATTAAGCCTGCTCGAAATCTGGAAGGTTCGCCTTCAAGCAGCCTGCCGGTGGTTGGCCCGGTTGCAGTTGGCCCGGATTCAGGTCCCGCTGCCATGGAGGCCGAGGCAGGCGCAAAGCAGCCGATTGCCAGCGGCAAAACTCAAACTAGGTGGCCGGGCAGTCGCATTACCGACGATGCCGCAGCAGGTTCCTCATCGTACCCGCAACCATCGGCGTATTTACAAAACAGTGAACCAAACACTGACATTGAAAATGCCGCCCCCGCCCGTCCCGATCAAGCCTGGCTGGATCAAGTCAAGGCCAGTGTATTCGCGGAGCCGCCTAACACCACTGAATCTTTTTCCACAACAGTGCAACCAAGTATCACAGCGCAGGTTCCCGCCCAGAACTCCCATGCGCACAGTCCATTACCAAGTGCCGAGAAGTCGACTGCTACCCCCACATCCGAAACCAACTATGTGGAGGTGGCGCAACCCAAACCATTTACCGCTGCCGAAGTGTCCCAGGATGTTTCGCACTACCGCTTACCATCCTTCACCCTGCTGTCTGAAGGAATGCCGCACAAAACGCGGTCCGCTGCCAATGACAGGGTAGTGGAAGCCTTAACTGCGGTGTTTGAGCAGTTTGATGTTGACGCTAGGGTAACCGGATTCACCCGTGGCCCCACAGTTACGCGTTATGAGGTCAGTGTGGGGCCCAAAGTTAAAGTCTCTGCGGTAACGGGCTTAGAGAAGAACATTGCCTACGCCGTAGCCTCTGCTGACGTCCGTATTATTTCACCAATCCCGGGCAAATCAGCTATCGGCATCGAAATTCCCAACGTTGACCGCGAAGTTGTTTCCCTTGGTGACGTGCTGCGGTCTGGGGCCGCTGGCAAGAGTGACCACCCCTTGGTGATCGGGCTGGGTAAAGATGTTGAGGGCGGTTTTGTGGTCGCCAACCTCGCCAAGATGCCTCACTTGCTGGTGGCGGGCCAAACCGGTGCTGGTAAATCCAGCTTTATCAACTCCATGATTGTGTCGATTATGATGCGCGCTACCCCCGAACAAGTTCGCATGGTGTTGGTTGACCCCAAGCGGGTGGAGCTAACTAACTATGAGGGAATCCCGCACTTAATTACCCCCATCATCACCGATGCCAAGAAAGCCGCCGAGGCGTTGGAATGGGTAGTGCGTGAAATGGATATGCGTTACGACGATCTTTCTGCCTTTGGGTTTAGGCACATTGACGAGTTCAACGCTGCCGTACGTGCCGGGACCGTGCAACCCTTACCCGGCTCAGAGCGCAAGATCGCGCCCTACCCTTACTTAGTTGTGGTGGTAGACGAGCTCGCAGACTTGATGATGGTGGCTTCCAAAGATGTGGAATCAGCTATTCAGCGCATTACCCAGTTGGCTCGCGCGGCTGGTATCCATCTGATTCTAGCTACCCAACGCCCTTCGGTTGATGTGGTCACGGGTTTGATTAAGGCCAACGTGCCTTCGCGCTTGGCATTTGCTACGGCTTCCGTGGTGGACTCGCGCACCATTTTGGATCACGGCGGGGCTGAGAAGCTGGTGGGCCAAGGTGACGCTTTGTTCTTCCCGCAAGGGGAAAACAAACCTATCCGCACCCAAGGTGCCTGGGTAGAAGAAAAAGAAATCCGCGCCATTGTGTCTCACGTCAAATCGCAGCTAAAGCCGGTGTACCGCGAAGATGTGACAGCTGAAGCCAAAATCAAACGCGAAATCGACTCCGACATCGGGGATGACTTGGAATTGCTAATCCAAGCTGCCGAGTTGGTAATCAGCACCCAATTTGGTTCCACTTCGATGTTGCAGCGCAAACTCCGGGTCGGTTTTGCTAAAGCTGGCCGGTTAATGGACTTGATGGAATCCTTGGAAATTGTGGGGCCATCCGAAGGTTCCAAAGCCCGCGAAGTTTTGGTCCAACCCGAAGGTTTGCCCGGCGCTCTAGCTCTAATCCGAGGCGAAAAAGCGGCTGGCGCTCTAACCGAAGACGGCGCCGATGATGAAGCCGAAGACTATTACGATGATTTTGAATACCCAGGCGACTAAGAAATCGACGGTCAAAGTAACGCCATCGCAAAAACCACTAACGTCATTCTGCGCAAGGTTCAAAGCACCGCCGTCGGAGAATCTAGGGCCGGTCAAGGAAATACAGATTAGAGTAGTGTTGTGTCAAACTCCGTAGTGGATGGCCTTGAGGCCAAACCCCCAGTTTCTAACTGGAATATTGCCAACATTTTGACAATGATTCGCATCGCAATGGTGCCGGTGTTTGCTTGGTTGCTGTTGCGTTCGGCTTGGCAAACAGGTTTCCCAGCCGGGGGTGGCGTTCACCAGGCGATCTTAAGGCCATGGTGGGATGTGGCGCATTGGCAACAGACTGCAAACCTACCGTTGCGTTGGTGGGCCTTCGCCATTTTTGTGTTAGCGATGGCAACAGACAAACTAGATGGGCATCTTGCCCGCAGCCGGGGCCTCATCACCGACCTAGGCAAACTGCTTGACCCGATTGCGGACAAAGCCTTAACTGGCGTAGCTTTTGTGTTGTTAGCTTTCCCGCTCCGCGAAATACCGTGGTGGATACCCGCAATTATCTTAATCCGCGAATGGGGCATAACCATCATGCGCATGCGCTTGCGCCGGTACGCGGTGTTGCCCGCAGGGCGCGGGGGAAAACTTAAAACGGTTCTACAATCCATAGCGATCCCGCTATTACTTTTGCCGCTGGCAACCCTGCCGCACTGGGTATCCATTGTGGCTTGGGTAGTTTTGGGGGCCGCCACCATAGTTACCCTGGTGACTGGCATCGAATACGCAATAAGCGGCTGGAAGCTTTATCAGGAGAACCGAAATAGTGCCTTAACCGTTTAGGCGGCGTGTGCCGTCGGCGGAAGTTGGCCGTTTGTCGAGGAACCGTTTTGCCGCGTCTCGAAACCACGCTAGCCCCGTCGGTTGAGCCAAGTCGAAACCACGGGCACTAAAGGCAGGGTGTTTCGGCGCGTTCCGAACGCTTTGGAACAATAAGATAGATGTCATTGTTGAATAGGGTTGTACGTTTCTGAGGTATTGTTTGAGGATAAAGGGGGATACACATGGTTGTGTTAAGAACTGAGTTTGGTGGCGTGTTACGGGACGTGCGCCAACAGCAAGGCCGCACTTTGCGTGATGTTTCGCGCGATGCCCGGGTTTCGCTTGGTTATTTGAGCGAAGTTGAGCGCGGTCAAAAAGAGGCATCCAGTGAAATGCTGTCTGCCATTTGCGATGCGTTGGATACCCCGCTGTCTGAAGTTTTGCGTGAAGTTTCCGATCGCGTTTTGATCGCCGAACAGGCCAATATTCCGGATACCATCCCAGCTGATTTCTACCAGGGCCTTATCTCGCGCAGCCCCCACATGGCTGCCAACGCTGCCCGCAACACCGCTGCCAACTTGCGCAGCGCCCGCACTCCTATGCTATCCGGTGCCCGCTAACATTCAGCTTGGCAAGTTGGGCACCAGTAAACAATTCGATCAAACGAACCCTGGTCGGGTCGGGCATCGGGGCCAGACAACGCCGAGACTTTGATCGGGGTTTGGCAACGCACGCAGAAATTGCGGTTTTGCCCGTGAGCTCGGCGCGGTACCGCATTAAAACCGCGAACTCGCGCGATTTCTACTGACCTATTGATTAAGTTCGATGCCGTACGCAACAAGCTAATGCGTGCGGCATCGTCCATATCGGAAACTTTGAGCCACGGGTAGGTTTTGGTGGTCCACAATGTTTCCGCCATCCAAATTGTGCCCAGCCCAGCTACGGCACGTTGCTCCAGTAAGGCAGCACAAATCGGCCAATTGCCAAATTCGAGTAACCGTGCCGCCCCAAGGGCAGCACCTTCGGTGTCAAAGTTGGGCGAGAGTACGTCAGGGCCTAAGTGGCCCAATAACTTTGCCTCATCGTAAGTGGGCACTAAATCCAACATGCCCAGCGCAATTCCCAGCGCAGTCCATTGCTCATTGGCTAGCATGGCACGGATTTCCAGCGGTCCGCCATTGGCTCCGGCATCCTTCTTTTTATGGCTGTACTTGGCGGCCAAGCTGCCTCGCGCTTGCGGCGTTCCAGTTGGGGCAATCTTCCAAAATCCCTCCATCCGCAAGTGGGTGTGTAAGGTGCGGCCATCGTCAAAACGGATCAGCACATGTTTCCCGTACGATACCGCATCGGTCACCGTGGCGCCCTCCAGGTTAGCTCCACCCGCGCTCGGCCAGCGGAACTCAGCTTGGACTAGCGGCTTTCCCACCAGTGCCAACGCCAGCTTTTCCGCCGTAACCTTAAGAATATCCCCCTCAGGCATCAGCTGTCCGTCGGTTGAGGAGCGAAGCGTCTCGAAACCATCGGGTATCCCATCGTCATTCTGCGGCAAGGAGTGAAGCGAAGCGAGCGAGGCAGAGCGCAGAATCCCCAAAAAGCATCAACCGACACTGACCTGGTTTTCTAGGGGTTCACCCACCAGCATATGGCTAATCTGCCGCTGAGCCAGCACGGCGAAGCGCGCGTCGGCAGCCGTAGTATTTCCGCCCATGTGTGGCGTGATCAGGGTGTTGGGGGCATTCCATAGCGGATGGTCAGCAGGCAAGGGCTCGGGGTCGGTCACATCCAGGCCAGCACGTAAGCGCCCCCGTTCCAACTCGGGCAACAACGCCTCGGTATCAACTACCGGGCCACGCGCCACATTCACCACTAGAGCGCCATCGGGTAATAATGCTAATTCTTTAGCACCGATTAAGTGCCGAGTGGAGTTATCGGAAGGCACCAATAAAACTAGAATGTCGGTATTAGGTAGTAACTCAGGCAGGTCACTAATGGCATGAATATGCGGGTCAATTACGCTAGTGGCTGCGAACGGGTCATTTGCTTTATCAGCTTCACTAACATTCCAAAACGTGGCCAATTCCGACAATTCAGAATCAATGCGAGCCGTGCGCCCTACCACTTTGATATCAACTTCAAAAGGCGCTAAGCGGCGCACCAATGCCTTAGCAACCGAACCTGCCCCTACCACTACCACACGGCGGTCTGCTAATGATGGGAAACGGTGCGTATGCTCGGTATTGGACCAAACGTGGCGTAATTGCATATCACGCGCAAAATAAATGCCGCGTTGCATTGCCAAAATTAACCCTACGGCTAATTCTGCAGTTTCCGCACTATGTACGCCTTTGCCATTTAGCAATGCCACGCCATTAGGTAAATGGGGCAGGGCGTGTTCAAAACCAGCACTGGGTAACTGCACAGCCTTTAGGTTTGGTAATTCTTTGAGGTGGCTTAAATCGTAACGCCCTAACCAATAATGGGGCACCAGCGTTAATTCCGCTTTCAAAGCAGTAGCCGGTGGCGCATCATGCATATCCCAAACCACTAACTCAACTTGGTCTGCCCAGTCTTTTTTATTGGCAGTTTGCAAGTGCGAAAGCAGATACTGATCCGGAACCGTAACCGTCAACTTAGGTTCAACCACGCCGACTTACCTTAATTGACACCCGCCGGTCGCTTCGCAATTATGCGCGGACCGAGCGGCAGCGGGAGGCCAAGCCTGCGCAAGGCCATTAACACGTAGTCGCAAAATCTAGGGATAACCGTTAGCGTCCAAGTAGTTCGGAGCAACGGTTAGCTACTTGGTTCCAGGTGTGGTTGGCGAGCACCCATTCGAGGCCTTTTTGTCCCATCGTGCGGGCTTTTTCGGGGTCGGTGAGAAGTTCGACGATGCGGCCCGCGATTTCACCCGTGTCGATTGGGTTTACTACAAACCCGCTGACACCATCTAACGTAGCTTCAGGTGCCCCGCCGGAACGCCCCACGATTACGGGCTTGCCGCAGGCCGCCGCCTCCATAAACACCAAACCATAACCTTCAGGCCCTAAACCAAATAAACGGGAACGGCAGGGTGTGGCTACCACATTGGCGGCATCCATATAAGCTGCAACATCGTTCCAAGGCACCGAACCGGTAAAAATTACTTTGTCACCCGCTGTGTTTCCCATCGGGTTATCAGTTATTTCTGGGGCAGGGTTTCGCAACCCGGCGGTATTGGCTAAGGCTACTAATTCTGGTAAATAGTTTCCGCCACCAACAATTATTAATACCGCATCGGGCACGGATTCCAGAACAAGCGGCCAGGCTGCGATCAATTGATCTTGCCCCTTACACGCAATAGCGCGGGCAGCACAAACAACTACTGGGGTATCGGGGGACAAGCCAAACTTAGCTCGAATTGCAGCGCCCCCACATCCCGGATAAAAAACCTGCGGGTCAGCGCCAGGGCTTAACAATTCTTGTTTTAGTTTGGATTCATAGGGGAGGGCTTTGCCGATTGCGCGCCTGGTCCATTTAGAAATAGCAGTTAAATTGTCAACGTTTGCAGCAACATATCGCAATAACAATTCGCCTAAAGGCAACCGCGCATACCAAACCTCATGTCCGTGGGTAATTGCTACAATGCGTTTAGCCCCGGCAGCACGCATAGGTTTAGCTAATACGCCTAACGGTACCGAACTGCCAATTAGCACCGTGTCGCAGTTATATTCTTTGAATAACCGAATAGCCTCCCGGCGGACTCGCGGCGTAGGCAATAACGTGCGGGTACGGTCGCGGATAACGGGGTAATTAACTAAACCATCAATTTCGTCATCGTTCGGCCCCATCGTCGCGGTATATACTACGATGCCGCCACCATCTGGCCCAGCTAACCGGTCAGCCAGAGCCTTGGCAAAGCCTTCGATGCCGCCGCGGCGTGGTGGGTAATCGTTAGTCACCAATAACGTGCGGGGCATGAGATAATCGTACTGCGATTCCATGGGCTTCGAGACGCGCATTTTCACTCATCGACCGACGGGATGGAATTCAAGATTTTGTGAATATCAAGTTTTATGGCATAATTTTCTGTTGGCTTGCCGGTTCACGCTGTCCCACACATAGCGACCCGGCTACGCAATCATAGAGGAGAAATTATGAAGACCGGCATCCATCCGGATTATGTAGCCACCCAAGTGGCTTGCACCTGCGGCAACACCTTTGTTACCCGCTCCACCAAAAACGATGGCAAGATCAACGTTGAAGTTTGCAACAACTGCCACCCGTTCTACACCGGCAAGCAGAAGATTCTGGACACCGGTGGCCGCGTAGCCCGCTTCGAGGCTCGTTACGGCAAAAAAGCTGCTTAGCTTCCCTAAAAGCGCTCTTCGGTATGTTCGCATACCAAGGGCGCTTTTTGCATATTCCCCGGCTTTCAAGTTCGCACCCCCAACCGTCATTCTGCGGCAAGGAGCGAAGCGAGGAAGATCGCAGAATCTCAAAAGCTTGACTAAAGTAGCAATAAAAAAGGACGTATGATGAGCAACAACAGTTTCCCGGCAGCAGTTCCGTTATTGGAAGAATATGCCGACATTGAAAAGCAATTAGCCGACCCTGCCGTGCATGGCGATCAGGCTTTGGCGCGCAGGCTGGGTCGCCGTTACGCCGAGCTAGGGCAGGTGGCTAAGGCGTATGAGGCATGGCGTAATGCGGCGGACGATGCTGAAACGGCTGCGGAAATGGCGGCCGATGATGCCGAATTCGCGGCTGAGTTGCCGGGCTTGCAGCAAGCAGAAGAAGAAGCTGCCGTTGCCTTGCGCAACGTGTTGTTGCCGCGTGACCCAGACGATGGGCGCGATGTAATCATCGAAATCACTGGCGGCGCTGGCGGTGAAGAGTCCAGCTTGTTTGCTGGTGATTTGCTGCGGATGTACATGCGTTATGCCGAGCAAAAGGGTTGGGCCACCCAAGTCATTGAAGCCACCGAAACTGACCTGGGTGGTTACAAATCCGTACACCTGGGCGTCAAGGCGAAAAGTGCCGTGGCTCCGCAAGATGGCGTTTGGGCGCATCTGAAATACGAAGGCGGGGTACACCGGGTACAACGCGTGCCAGCTACCGAAACTCAAGGTCGAATTCACACTTCTACTGCTGGCGTTATTGTTTTGCCGGAGGCGGAAGAAGAAGGCGAAATCGAAATTGATCAAAATGATTTGAAGATTGATGTTTATCGTTCTTCTGGTCCGGGTGGTCAATCGGTTAATACTACTGACTCTGCAGTGCGCATTACTCACATTCCCACCGGCATTGTGGTGGCAATGCAAAATGAGAAATCGCAGTTGCAAAATAAAGAAGCTGGTATGCGCGTTTTGCGTTCGCGGTTATTAGATGCGCAACGCGCCGCTGCTGAGGCTGAAGCTTCTTCAGCACGGCAATCCCAGGTTAAATCACGCGACCGTTCCGAACGGATTCGCACTTATAATTTCCCGGAAAATCGAATTGCCGACCACCGTACTGGTTATAAGTCTTACAACTTAGACCAGGTGTTAGCTGGCGATCTTGAAGCGGTGATCCAATCCGCTATCGCCGCTGATGAGGCCGCCCGCCTGGCCGCACCCGCCGAGTAGTTGTCAGCTTCGAACACACGTCATTCAGGAGCTTGCTCAATCGCTTCGACAGTTGAACGAGAGCGTTCACTGCGCTCAGTTCAATCGCAAGAAGCGGCAAGTTCCCTGCGTGGAGTCGCAGGGAGCGCAGAGCGCAGAACCCCTAAAGGTGCTTTGTGAATTCAAAAATGATCAAATACGTTTTGTCTTTAGGCAAGGCGGCATTGCTCGATGCTGGTATTGATTCAGCGCAAGCTGATTCCGAATTATTATTGGCACACGTTTTAGGCGTGTCTCGTGGTGAGCTAAAGCAACAAGTAGTTTTAGGCGGGGAAATAACGGACGATGATGCAGCATCGTTCATCAAACTAATAAAGCAGCGCGCCAACCGGAAACCTTTACAGCATTTAACCGGGAAAGCCCCTTTTAGGTATTTAGAACTAAATGTAGGGCCGGGGGTTTTTATCCCGCGCCCAGAAACCGAATTAGTTGCTGGCGCAGCAATTGACTGGTTGCGAAACCAGCATCGGGCAACCGATAACATTGAACCATTAATCGCCGTGGACTTGTGCACCGGCAGCGCCGCCATTGCCCTTGCGATCGCCACAGAATGCCCAAACGTGCGAGTTTATGCAGTCGAGTTGAACGATGCGGCGCACCAGTGGGCCGCGCGCAACATCGGGCAACATACCGGGCCCGCTTCTGGGCCGCCCGTTAACCTAATCAAAGGTGATGCCCGCACCGCCTTGTCAGAACTAAATGGCCAAGTCAGCGTAGTAATTTCTAACCCGCCCTATCTCGCGCCTGATGAGGTGCCTCCCGATGCTGAGGTGCATGCCCATGACCCAGCCATGGCGCTGTATGGTCAAGGCGCTGATGGATTGGAAATCCCGCGTGGCATCGTCGCTACTGCCGCGAGGCTGCTCAGACCTGGCGGATTGTTTGTGATGGAGCATGGCGACACCCAATCCGATGCCGTAATAGCCATCGTAAACGAAACCAGTTGTTTCACCAATGCCAGCTCCTTTTCTGATTTAACTGGTCGGGACAGGTTTATCACGGCAATTCGTATTTGCAACCCTGAAAATGTAGCAACAGGGGCATCACCAACTTTTCCGTAATGCACCCCACGGCGTAGCTTGCGCGCCGAAACCTGCCAACCGCGCTAAGTTTTAGTTGTGCGTGTTTATGTGCTGCTGGCGCTGATAGCAGCCGCAGTCACGTACCTCACCACGCCTATCGCCCGTTGGCTGGCGCGCAAAACTGATGCTATTTCCGCGGTTCGGGAACGCGATGTCCATACCTCGCCCACGCCGCGCTTGGGCGGTTTAGCCATTTTAGGCGGCATCACGGTAGCCATTTTGGTGGCCTCTAATACCCAGTTTTTAGGCGGCATATTCTCCGGTCCGCAACCCTGGGGAGTATTAGGCGGAGCCATTGTAGTGGGTTTATTAGGCTGGGCCGATGACATTTGGGATATAGATTGGATGACTAAACTTGCGGGCCAAATTCTGGCTGCCTTGTTTATGTCAATGATGCAAGTGCAATTAACTACCTGGCCTATTCCGGGTATGTTAACTATCCCTGGTTCTAATTTATCTCTGGCTACTACGGTAATTATTGTGGTGGCCACCATGAATGCAGTTAACTTTGTTGATGGTTTAGACGGCTTAGCTGCTGGCATGATTGCTATCGGCTCTGCCGCGTTTTTCTTATATACTTATGATGTAACCCAGCAAACTAGCCCGGCTGACTTTTCATCTTTAGCATTGTTGCTGCTAGCGGCCTTAATTGGGGCTTGTTTGGGTTTCTTGCCGCACAATTTCTTCCCTTCCCACATTTTTATGGGAGATTCGGGTTCAATGGTCCTTGGCTTGGTTTTAGCGGGCGCGACCATTTCGATGACCGGGCACGTAACCCCGGCAATTACCAGTGGCACTCAAGGCGCCCCCGCATTTGTGCCTTTGGTATTACCAATTGTTATTGTTGCTTTACCTTTGTTGGATATGTTAATGGCGGTAATTCGCCGCTTAAAAAAGGGCCAATCGCCTTTCCAACCGGATAAAGGCCACTTACACCATCGAATGCTAAAACTGGGGCATTCCCACCGGCGCGCGGTATTAATTCTGTATGTGTGGACGGCAGTGTTCGCCTTTACCGGCGTATCCCTGGCTTGGTGGCCGTGGCCCTCCGTACTGATCGCCCTGCTGACCGTCGGCATCCTGGCCGCCATCGGCACACTTGGGCCGTTGCGAACCCGCGGTCGCATCTTGGACGATGATGTCGCCACCGGGCAAGTGCCCATCGTTAAACCCCGTGACCTAGCTAAACATCGTGAAATCAAGACTTGGCGGCCTTCATGAACTCTAACGACCTGACCCCAATTGATTCCACCTCATTGCCCGATGGCGAAACTGCTGCCGCCCCAAGTCCAGTAGAGGCTACAGCCGCAACTAGTGCTATGCACGATGCCGAGCGGGCAACCTACCGCCGTGCTTCGCGCTTACTTGCCATATTCCTCGGCGCTTTAACAGTGTTGTCACTGATAGTTGGCTGGTTGGTAGCGGGTACCGCCGGTTTGTGGGCGGCGTTGATCGGCATCGGACTGGCTGGGCTTTTTTGCGGCGGTACGATGTGGTCAATCACGCACACCATCGGCGCGGCGCCGGTTTCCATGGCGGCCACCATAATGCTGACCTGGCTCGCTAAGCTGATAATCCTAATTGCGGTGCTGGCATTTTTGCGTGGCCGTGATTTTTATCATCCTCAACTTTTGTTTGCGGTTATTGCGGTTGGGGTGGTCGGATCCTTGATTTTGCAGGCATTAGTTCTCAAGCGTGGGCGGGCGCCGTATGTGGTTCCAAACACGCGCACTTTTTAGCTAGGCCTTAATCGGGTAACTAGGTAGGCTGGTCTCTATGGGTTCAATCGGGTTCGGCTTGGCAGCCGCCGCACAGAGTTATATGGCACAGTGCCGTACCACTCTGTGCCATGCAGCTGTGGGTGCGCTGCTCCCGTTCATTGATGATATTCCCGTCCAAGATACCGGCCCCAATTTCCCCACCATTGAAGATTTTTTCCCGCCAGAGGTGTTGCTGGTTGGCACCCCGTTTGCCTTGGATCAAATCTGGTTTGTGCGCATTGTTGCCACTATTGCGCTGTTAGCGGTGTTTTTGTTGGCTGCGCGCCGGGTTGCCTTGGTGCCAGGGCGGTTCCAATGCGCGGTTGAATACCTGATTGACTTTGTTCGCAAACAAATCGTTGAAGAGGTATTAGGGCAAAAAGTAGGGCGCCAATATTTGCCGATGCTGTGTACAATTTTCTTTACCATTTTGTTCTTTAATTTGACCGGCATCATTCCATTCTTAAACATTTCGGGTACTTCCCGGGTGGGTATTCCTTTGCTGTTGGCCTTGTGGGTGTTAGTAACTTATTGGGTGGCCGGGGCAAAGGCCCACGGCGGCTTACTGCGCTTTTTACGCGATGAGTTATTCCCCGAATCGCTGCGCAAAATGCCCTATATGTACCTCATTGTTACGCCAATTGAGTTGTTGCAATTGCTGATTATCCGGCCTGCGTCGCTAACTATCCGCCTGGTTGCCAACATGATTGTGGGGCACATAACGCTGCTGCTCACCTTTGCAGCCACGCAATATTTCGCTTTCCACGCCCAAGGTTTAATGCATGGTTTTGCTGTATTGACTTTGTTTGGCGGCATTTTTATGACTTTGTTTGAAATGTTGGTGGCGTTTTTGCAGGCCTACATTTTTACCCTACTCGCCACGGTTTACATTGACTTAGCGATGCAGGCCCATGAGTAGATGAGTAGGGCAAGCACATGAGTTTGCGTCCTGGCCGACAACCAATAACTGAATAATTATTGACCACAACTAAATACCGCCATCAAATAACCGGAGGGAACTCACGATGGATGCAGTTAATCTAGCCGAAATCACCGGCAGCCTAAACGCTTTAGGCTACGGCTTAACCGCGCTAGGCCCAGGCATTGGCCTTGGGTTCTTGGTCGGCAAAACAGTGGAGGGCATGGCACGCCAACCCGAGGCAATCGGGCAGTTGCGCTCCACAATGCTACTTGGCGCTGGTTTCGTTGAGGTTATCGCGCTGCTGGGCTTGGTAGCTGGCTTCCTGTTCAACTAGGCATTTTCCGGGTAGTCACTTATCTGGCCGATGTTTCTGGTCGATGCAGGGACAGGGGCAACCCTGGTGCTTGGGCTTGGTAAGTGCTTGAACTTGGGTCAATGGTTCGCGTAAGGCGGTAGCGGCATGCTGATAATAAAAATGGCTCCTCCCGAGGAGTACCACCGGGGGCTAGATTTGTTTCTGCCCACCTGGCCAGATGTGCTCTGGTCAGCGGTGGTGCTGCTGATCATTGCAGCGGCCTTTTACAAATTGGTGCTGCCCAAATTTATGGCAGTGCTGGATCAGCGTTCCGAGATGATTGCTGGCGGCTTGCAACAAGCGGAGCAAGTGAAGCTCGCGGCTGAGCAAACTTTGGCCCAACGGCAAGAGATGCTAGAGGAGGCTCGCGCTGAAGCTAGCGATATCCGGGCCCAAGCCCGCAAAGACCGGGCCGAAATTGTGGGCACTGCCCGCTCAGCCGCCGAACAAGAAGTACGTCGCATTGAAGATGATTCAACCCGCCGGTTAATCGCCCAGCGCATGGAAGCCGAAAAAACTTTGCGCCAAGATGTGGGCACCCTAGCCACCCAGTTGGCCGCCAAGATTGTGGGAGCTTCGTTAGTAAAAGATGCCACCAAAAAAGAGTCCATTGATCGTTTCTTAGACGAACTCGAAGAAAGCATGGACTTAGAACCTGGCCAACGCCAACCGGCAGCGGCCGAATTGGTGGGCGCAGGCATCCCATCCAGCGACCAACCCATTGTGCAAGGCGTGGTCAAAGATCGGTTCCACTTATTTAAGGGAAAGCATCTCTAATGCTTCCACCATCCAACCGTTCGCTCAAAGAGGCCGAGTTCCGCCTCACTCAGGTGCTGCACCCCAAATTCCATGGTGGCAACATTTCGCCTAAACAAGCCATGGAATACGGCCAGCAACTGTTTGAGTTTTCCGATGCTTTGCTGAGTTCGCCAGCGTTGGTTTCGTTTTGCACGGACCAAGCGTCCACGCCCGCGATGAAAAAGCAAATGTTAGAAAAACTGCTGGGCGGTAAAGTGGATGCGGTTTTATTAGAAGAGCTAGGCACCTTGATGGATGCCAGGTGGCGTACCCCGGAAGATTACGTGTTAGCCGTGGAAAGCTTGGGGGTCCACTGCGTGATTTCATCCCTCAATCATGACCATCGGGCCCGCAAAGTTGAAGGCGAACTGTTCCAATTAGCAACCGCTATGAAGCATGAGCCCGAAGCGTCCAACTACCTCAGTAACCACAATGAGCCGGTGGCTGCGCGCACTTCGTTAGTTCGGAAAATCCTGGACGGCAAAGCTGACCCAGCGGCGGTTTTACTGGCTGAACGGGCTACCATAAACCCCACGGCTGGCCGTTTCCGCGCCACCTTGAACAATGTAGTGGCCAAAATCGCCGCCTCGCGGGATTTAACTGTGGCCAAAGTATTTGCCCCCGTTGAGTTGACCGATCACCAGCTCAACCGTTTGCAAGAACTACTTACTAAAAAATATGGGCGCGAAGTAGAAATTAACGTCTCGGTAGACCCAACGGTGATCGGGGGGCTACGAGTTGAGGTCGGTGACCGCGTGTTGGATGACACGTACCGTGCACGCCTCTACGATGCCGAACGGCGCTTTGCGGAAGGCACGGTAGTCCCTAGCGGATTTGATGGCCAACTAAGCTTAGATGGGCCAATGAACTTGAATGTAGGATCAAGCGGAATGGAGTTTGTCAATGCTGGGGTTAGGTGAACACAAAGCCTCTGAACTGAACATCAGGCCAGAAGACATCCGCGCTGCCCTTGATGATGCAGTTAAAGCCTTTGAACCGGCTAAGGCTAATGATGATGCGGTGGGCCGCGTTATCTCGGCGGCCGACGGCATTGCCCGGGTTGAGGGCCTACCTGGCACGATGGCGAACGAGTTACTTACTTTCGCTAATGGCGTTAGCGGCCTGGCGCTTAACCTCGATGAACGCGAAATTGGCGTAGTTGTTTTAGGTGACTTTGATGGCATTGATGAGGGCGAAGAGGTGCGCCGCACTGGATCGGTTTTGTCGGTGCCCGTGGGTGAGGGGTATTTGGGCCGAGTGGTTGACCCGCTGGGCCGTCCGATTGACGGCTTAGGTGACATAACTGGCCTGGAAGGCCGCCGTGCCTTGGAAACTCAAGCGCCAGACGTTATGCACCGCAAATCCGTAAGTGAACCGCTGCAAACTGGCATCAAAGCCATTGACTCCATCATCCCCATCGGGCGCGGCCAACGTCAGCTCATCATCGGGGACCGGCAAACTGGTAAAACTGCCATCGCAATTGACACCATTATCAATCAAAAAGACAACTGGGCATCTGGGGATCCGGCTAAGCAAGTGCGTTGCATTTACGTGGCCATTGGCCAAAAAGGCACCACCATCGCTTCGGTGCGTGGCGCTTTGGAAGATGCTGGGGCCTTGGAGTACACCACCATCGTGGCTTCGCCTGCTTCCGACCCGGCTGGCCTAAAGTATTTAGCACCATATACGGGTTCTGCCATCGGGCAGCATTGGATGTATCACGGCAAATCAGTGCTGATCGTTTTTGATGATTTATCCAAACAGGCCGACGCTTACCGCGCCGTTTCGCTGCTGCTGCGCCGCCCACCAGGCCGTGAAGCGTACCCTGGCGATATTTTCTACCTGCACTCCCGCCTGCTAGAGCGTTGCGCTAAGTTGAGTGACAACTTGGGTGGCGGTTCGATGACGGGCCTACCCATCGTTGAGACTAAAGCTAATGACGTTTCGGCGTTTATTCCCACTAACGTAATTTCTATTACGGATGGGCAAATATTCTTGCAATCTGACTTGTTTAATGCTGATCAGCGCCCTGCCGTTGACGTGGGTATTTCCGTTTCCCGGGTAGGTGGCGCCGCCCAAATTAAGGCCATGAAAAAGGTGGCTGGTACGCTGAAACTAACATTGGCGCAATACAAATCATTGCAAGCTTTTGCCATGTTTGCTTCTGATTTAGATGCCGCCACCCGTGGCCAATTGCAACGTGGTGCGGTGCTAATGGAGTTGTTAAAACAGCCGCAATACACGCCTTATCCAGTTGAAGATCAGGTAATTGCGATTTGGGCTGGCACTAAAGGCAAAATGGATGATGTGCCGTTATCTGAAGTGGCTAAGTTTGAACAAGAAATGTTGGAGTATGTGCATACCCACACTGACATTGCAGAGTCTATTGCTGCCACAGGTGATTTAACTGATGCCCAAGAAGATGAGCTAAATGAAGTTATCAATCAATTCCGCCAGGGCTTTGTTAAGTCCGATGGGGCACCATTGATTGAGGGCTTATCTGCGGCTGACCAAGTACGTATTGAACAAGAACAAATTGTTTTGGGTAAAAACTTACGGGCCGCTCAAAACCGAAATGTAGCGGCGGCGCTGTAAATCATGTCCGGGGGCTCGCAGCGCGAATATAAGCAAAAAATCCGCTCAACCGTAGCGTTGGGTAAAGTTTTTCGCGCGCAAGAATTAATTGCGTCATCGCGTATTGCGGCGGCGCGCACTAAGCAAGCGGCAGCCTTACCTTATGCCGAGGCGATTACTCACGCCGTTAGTGCCCTAGTGATTCACAACCCCGGTATTGACCACCCATTAATTAGGCCCAAGCCGGGGCACCATCGGGCAGCAGTACTAGTATTGGCGGCAGACCGGGGCATGGCTGGCTCATACTCGGGCGGCATCATTAGGGAAACTGAGGGTTTGCTAAAGCGCCTGGGTGAAACTATGCCCCCGGAAGATATTGACCTGTATGTGGCTGGGCGCCGGGCGGTGGGTTTTTATACTTACCGGAACCGCGATTTGGCTGGCTCTTGGGTTTATGGTTCTGACCATCCGGGTGATAATGATTTTGTTGATGTGGCTAATACCATTTTGGAAGCTTACCATCGCCCTAATGATCAAGGCGGGGTTAGTGAAGTTTATGTGGTTTATACCCGCTTTATTAACCTTGTTAGCCAAGAGCCAAGGGTAACTCGGATGTTGCCATTGGAAATTGTTAATAATGAGTTACCTGAGATTAACGCGGCTGGCCAAGCAACTTGGTCAGAATATCCATTATATGAATTTGAGCCTTCTGAGAAATTAGTTTTAGATGCGTTGTTACCCCGTTATGTAGCTGCGCGGATTAGATCGTTTATGTTAGAGTCCGCAGCGAGTGAAGTGGCATCAAGGCAACGGGCCATGCATACGGCAGTTGATAATTCCAAGAGCATGGTAAATAAATACACACGCTTAGCAAATGCTGCGCGGCAAAATGATATTACGGCGGAAATTACTGAAATTGTTTCTGGTGCTGATGCGCTAGGTGGGAACTAAGGGAAAAGGCTACTTAAGGAAAACAATATGAGCGACATTGAAAACCTGGGTGGCGGCGAACTCATGGGCGATGACTTAGTAGTGGGCGATGCTGCCGTTCCGGATATCCCCATCGTGGTGGTGCGCGATGAAGACTCTGCGATGGATGATGCCGCATTGGCGGCGGTTGATGAGGCCGACATCGTTAGTGATGGTGGTGTGCCCATCACCGAAGATACCGCCCGCGCCATCGAGCCACATAACCCGGGCGCCAACGATTTAGTTACCGAAGAAGAAGCTAACCCACACCGAGGTTATATTCCAGATCCCAACGCGGGTAAGTTTTTACCCAACGATGGCAAGCGCCCGCATCCACCAGGCATCGGCCATGTGACTCGGGTAATTGGCCCAGTAGTTGACGTGGAATTCACTGAAACTGATATTCCGCAAGTGCATAATGCGCTTTTGGTGCAGATTGACAAAGCTGGTTTGGATGAGGGCCAGGGCACTTTTGATTTGCTCCTTGAGGTGGAACAACACCTGGGTAACGGCATAGTGCGCACCATCGCGATGAAGCCCACCGACGGCCTAGTGCGGGGCGCTAAGGTGACCGACACTGGCGGGCCAATTATGGTGCCTGTGGGTGATTTCACCAAGGGTCATGTGTTTGATGTGGCTGGTAACTGCCTCAACTTGGAGCCAGGTGAACATATAGAAGGCCAAACCCGCTGGCCTATCCACCGAGACCCGCCGCCGTTCCGTGATTTGGAATCCAAAACTGAAATGTTTGTCACTGGCATTAAGGTGATCGACCTGCTCACGCCTTATGTCAAAGGTGGCAAAATCGGCCTGTTTGGCGGCGCTGGCGTGGGCAAAACCGTGCTGATCCAAGAAATGATTCAGCGCGTGGCCCAAGACCATGGCGGCGTTTCAGTGTTTGCGGGCGTGGGGGAGCGTACCCGTGAAGGTAATGACTTAATCGGTGAAATGGAAGCGGCGGGCGTTTTCGATAAAACCGCGCTGGTGTTTGGCCAGATGGATGAGCCACCTGGCACTCGTTTGCGGGTAGCTTTAACAGCGCTCACGATGGCGGAATATTTCCGCGATGTAGAAGGCCAAGACGTTTTGCTGTTCATTGACAACATTTTCCGCTTTACCCAAGCCGGTTCCGAGGTTTCTACCCTGCTAGGCCGCATGCCCTCAGCGGTGGGTTATCAACCCAACTTGGCTGATGAAATGGGTCAGTTGCAAGAGCGCATTACCTCCACTAAGGGCCACTCCATCACCTCGATGCAAGCCATTTACGTGCCCGCTGATGACTATACCGACCCGGCTCCGGCCACGACCTTTGCCCACCTAGATGCCACTACCGAACTCTCGCGTGAAATTGCTGCCCAAGGTTTGTACCCGGCGGTGGATCCGCTAACTAGCACCTCACGCATTTTGGATCCACGCTATGTAGGCCAAGAACATTATGAGGTAGCCACCAGGGTTAAATCTATTTTGCAACGCAATAAAGAGTTACAAGATATTATTGCCATTTTGGGTGTTGATGAATTATCCGAAGAAGATAAAACCGTGGTAGCTCGCGCCCGGCGCTTGCAACAATTCTTATCTCAAAACACTTATATGGCAACTAAGTTCACTGGCATCCCCGGCTCAACCGTGCCTTTGGAAGAAACCATTGACAGTTTCCGGCGCATTTGCAACGGCGAATTTGACCATATGGCTGAGCAAGCCTTCTTTAACGTGGGCGGCATTGCTGACCTAGAAGCTAAGTGGGAAAAGATCCAACAAGAATATGCTGGGGCTTAAAGGTTTAAAGTGGCCAAAGTGGCTTGAGGGGTTTAGGTGCCATGGTTGACATTTCGGTGGATTTAGTTTCCCAAGAAAAAAAGGTGTGGGCCGGTTCAGCGCGCTCCATTTCCGCGCCTTCGGTCAATGGGCAAATCGGCATTTGGGCCGGGCACACCCCGCTGATGGCTGTTTTGCAACCCGGCCACGTCAGTTTGATTGCCACTGATGGCAGCCAATTTGATTTCAAAATATCCAAAGCCGTGAATTCGCAACTGGCGCTTTCCGAAATCAAAGGCGCTTTAAGTGGCGAGCCGGAAATTGATAATGCCGCCGGGTTTTTATCCGTAGATGACAACTTAGTTACCGTGGTGGCAGATGTAATAACTCCGTTATGACAAATTGCCCATTAGCGTAGGCAATTTTCCGCGCAGTTAGTTATCCTAGTCAAATGCACGCTTTACCTGTCACCTTATGGGTGTTGGGTGGGCTGCTGGCCTTAATCGGTTTGTTAGCCATTTTAGGCGCTTCGCGTTACCGTGCACTAAACACCCGAATTGGCGCTTTCACTTGCGACCTGCGCAAAGGTAGACAAACCGGAAAAGACCCTCGGCGTTTCACGCCGGGGGTTGCGTCTTATGGCACCGGGCGTTTGGATTGGTATACCGCTTGGTCTCTTAGTCCCATCCCCGCGCACTCCTGGCGGCGCGAATCGTTGGAAATACTGCAACGCGAGCCAGCCGTAGGGCGAGGCGGGGAGTTCTTAGTCAGTTGCCGAGGTGAGGGCCGTCATTTTGATTTGCTGATGTCGCCCTCGGCCTATGCGGGGCTGGCCAGTTGGTTGGAGGCCGCCCCCACTACCGTCCCCGAAATAATTTAACGGCGCCTTTGGGCGGTCTACTTCGTTATCGCACCCGTTCGGGGACTCGTATCCCATCCCAAATGCATCCGTTAAATCGTTTGTAAGCCAGTGAAGCACACTGGCATCTACGCGCCATCGCACGCGAGTAAACGGTCTTAGGTTCATTCTCCGCCTCGGGCCTCATCGCAAACACACGCGAAACTATTGTTTTAAGTCATGCGGATTGTGGTGGCGGAATGTCAGGTGACGTACAGCGGCCGCCTGGACGCGCACTTACCAAAGGCGAAACGGGTGCTGATGCTCAAGGCCGATGGTTCCATTTTGATCCACGCTGATGGCGGTAGCTACAAACCCCTAAACTGGATGACTCCACCCTGCCATCTCGCTGAATCTGAACCTAGCCCTGAACAAGCTGAGGTGGGGGTTACCAAAGTTTGGAAAGTGGAACAGAAGAAAACCCAAGACCAACTCAACATCGAGCTGTTTGCAATTGACTCCGACCAGTCTTTTGAATTGGGCGTCGACCCAGGCTTGGTGAAGGACGGTGTTGAAGCTCACCTGCAAGTGTTATTAGCCGAACAACTGGAATTGATTGGTAAAGGCCATACGCTGGTGCGCCGCGAATACCCAACCGCCATCGGCCCGGTAGACATTCTGGCCCGGTCCGAAGTGGGCCAACATGTGGCGGTTGAAATTAAGCGCAACGGCGGTATTGATGGCGTTGAGCAGCTAACCAGATACTTGGAGTTACTCAACCGTGATCCGTTATTGACCCCAGTGCGGGGAGTGTTTGCTGCTCAAGAAATTAAGCCGCAGGCGCGCACCCTGGCTGAAGATCGCGGGATCGAATGCCTGGTTTTGGACTACGCGGCCATGAAGGGTACGGAAGATACGCAATTGCGACTTTTCTAACTTAACCGCGCGGCTTAAAACCCAACCACTAGATATTGTGGTCTAAGTTAGTGACCTACCTCTCATATGGTTTTTTTTAGACACGCAGAGCGCTAAGTTCGCTCAAGCCACGCAGCGGGAGTAATCTTAAATACGTAATAACAACCGTGTAATTACTTTCGTAGAACTTGCAATTCACAAGTATTGCAAACCGGGAGTACCTAAACAGCCGAAGGGGCAGAACTCATGACTATCACCGTTTATTCCAAGCCTTCTTGCCCCCAATGCGATGCTACCTACCGCGCAATGGACAAAAAGGGCCTCGTTTACGATGTTGTAGACCTGACCAAAGATGCTGCCGCCTTTGAGATGGTGCAAGGCCTTGGCTATATGCAAGCTCCCGTGGTTATTGCTGGTGACAAGCACTGGGCTGGCTTCCGCCCCGATCAAATCGCTGCCGTTGCCAAGCTACAAGTTCCCGTCGCAGCCTAAAGCGCTCACCACCTAAATTTCCCAACAAAAAGCGGCCCCGCAGAGCCGCTTTTTTAGTGTCCACAGTAATTTTTAGTGTCCACAGTAATTCTTAGTGTCCACAGTAATTTTTAGTGTCCACAGTAATTCGGGTGCGTTTGGGATGAACCTCAAGGCGGAGCGTAGCGCCATGGACTGGAGAGGTCCACAAGCGAAAGCGAACAACGCAGTGGGTCGCCCAAACGGACCGAATTACTCTGCGTAGAGGATGTCGACGACAAATATTAGGGTGCTGTTGGGCGGGATGCTACCAGCGGCACGGTCACCATAACCAAGCTCCGGCGGGATAATCAGCAACACTTGCGAACCAACGCGCTGCCCAGCCAAGCCCTGCGTCCACCCAGCAATCACGCCAGTCAGCGGGAATACTGCAGGCTCATCACGGGCCCAAGAGGAGTCAAACTGCTCACCATTAGTTAACCAACCAGTGTAGTGAACCGCCAGGGTTTGGTCAGCCGTAACCACAGGCCCAGTGCCCTCAATCAAAGTTTGCACTACCAAGTCTGATGAAGGCGTAAAGCCATCTGCGATTTCAATTGAGGGCGCCCCGTTATCAGCTAAAGTGACTAAAACGCCAACGGCATCGGAATCATAATCCACGGCAGCGCCAGTGGCCCGGGGCAGAATATCAACGGCGCTTTCAACCTCAAAAATGGTTAACACGGTAGTGCTTTCGCCGGTTGGTAAAGTAGTGGGGTTGGCAATCAGAACCCGCGCTCCCACATGCTGGCCCTGCAAAAGCGTAGCCAACATAGTGAACTGCGCGCCGCCCAAAATGAAACTTTCGGGGTAGCCATCAGCCCAAGTGGAAAGCACTTTTTCGCCGTTATCGGCGCGCCACATTGCCGCGTTGATGGCCACAAACTGCCCATCATGCAAGGCAGCGCCATCACCATCGGACACTAACCGGCTGGTGTGCGTGGTTACGGAAAAAGGCGTATTGAATTCCACAACAGGCTCGCTGCCACCCGGGCCCGTCACGTTAATCGCAGCCAAGGCAGCGTTATCTTCTTCCGTGCCTCCAGTAAAAACCTCGCTCGGATTGACTTCAGTGGTGGGCACTTCAACGGTTTCGCCAGTGGCGGGGTCAACGATGGTTGTTGTACCTCCACTGCCCGTACCAGCCGCGTCATCGGTATTCCCGCACCCAGTTAGCACCAACGCGCTGGCAAAAAGCACGCCAGCTACCCGCAGGCAATTTATAGTTTTCAGTTTCACATACTGAACCCTACCTTGAACTGGCGCTCAATACGCAGAACCCGCAGTTAAGTGCCATGATTGACCTATGCGAGGAGGTGAATGTGGAGCACAATAACCCTGTGGAGATCGGTGCCAGCACAGTACTGCCCGCGCATCGCACCCCGGTCACCTTGCACACTGCCGACGGCTGCGAACTGGCGGGGGAATTGGCTGTGCCCCTAGACCGGCCACCCGTGGCTACCCTAGTATTACTCCACCCTTTACCGACCGCTGGCGGGTCTATGGATTCGCACCTCTACCGTAAAATGTCCAACCGGCTCCCAGCGCTGGCGGGCCTGGCCATCCTCCGGTTTAACACGCGCGGCACCAGTTCGGAAAGCGGAACCAGCACCGGCACGTTCGATGCGGGCGGCAATGAGAAGTACGATGTCGCAGCCGCTCTGGAATTCGCACGTAGCCGGTTTTTGCCGCGCATTTGGATTGTTGGTTGGAGCTTTGGTACTGATCTTGCACTGTTATATGGCAACCAACCAGGCGTTGAGGGCTTGATTTTGCTTTCACCTCCGTTGTTGCGGGCCGATGATGAAACGCTTAAAAGTTGGCGGCCCTCAGTAAAGACTATCAAGGTTCTGGTGCCGCAATTTGATGATTATCTGCGCCCAGCCGCCGCGCGGCATCGGTTCAACTTGGTGCCCCAAGCTGAGCTGGTGGCTGTGCCCAAAGCTGGACATTTGTGGACGGGCGAAAAGTTTGTGGACCGCGTGCTAAATGAAATTGTTGCTACCGTACTTCCGGGCCAGCCTCCGCTACCAACCGCCTATCCTTAAGTAATATGTGAAACAAATATGCTCAATGAAACCGCCCTTAAGGAGTGCCCATGAAGTCCACGCCCACGCTGGCTATCCATGAGTTGCACGATGGTGGTGGCGTACCGGTGGTTTTGCTGCACCCGTTCCCCTTTGATTCGCGCATTTGGGCCCCGATGGCCAGCGCCTTGCCCTTCGGAATCCGGGCCATCGCCGTTGACTTGCCCGGTTTTGGAAAAAGCGACTTAGGCGCCTTAGCTCCCAGTGTGGATTTAGCGGCCGATGCTGTATACGAGGCGTTGAAGGCTCACGGGGTTGGCAATGCCATCGTGGTGGGTTGGTCCATGGGCGGGTACGTGGCTTTAGCCCTGGCTGAACGCCACCCTGGGTTCGTTTCTGGCTTAGGTTTAGTGGGTTCTAAGGCCGAGGCGGATGATGAAACCACGGTGAACAACCGCTTGCGCATTGCCCGTGATGTGGAAATGAGCCAGTCGGTGCAGCCAGTAATGGCGCTGTTGGGCCAAATTTTGGGGCCAACCTCGCTAGCTCGGCGCCGGGCATTATTGCCTACGGTGGAGGCGTGGATTCGCAGCCAACATACTTCCGGCATCGTCTGGGCGCAACGGGCAATGGCTCGGCGCCCCGACCGCACGCATGTAATTGAGGCGTTCCCGGGTCCAGTTGCCATCATTGCTGGCTCGGAAGATCACCTTTCCCCTGTGCAACACTCCCAAGCCATGCATCAACATGCCAAGCAGGGGTCGCTGACTGTTGTTCCTGAGGCGTCGCACCTATTAGCCATTGAAGATCCGAAAGCGGTAGCGATGGCAGTAGCGATGTTGCACGCCCAAGTGGTGCCCAAGGGCCGCACTGGCGCTGTTCCGAAAGTGCGAAAATTCCCGCCCACAAAATCTGTTCCGGTAGTATCGCGGCGCCCTAAAACCCGCTAGAGTTGCGCCATGTCTGCTCCCGGGATGATTGCGGTAAACCAAGTTGGGTACTTATTGGGAGCGCCCAAACGGGCCACGGTCATTACCGAAACAAACCAGCCGGTTACTTGGGAGCTCTTCAACGATGATGGCGACTTAGTTGCCACGGGCGTGGGGGAGCCACGCGGGGTTGACCCTACGGTGGGCGCCCAGGTGCAAGTGATTGACTTTGGTGATTTCAATGGTGAAGGCATATTTAGCTTGAGGGTCAATGGGGTAACTTCTGATCCCTTTGAAATTGGCTCCAACTTATATGATGGCATGTTATTTGATGCTATTAACTTGTTTAGTTTGATGCGCTCGGGCATCGACATCGGGCCGGAAATTGCTGGACCGGAATATGCACGCGCTGCCGGGCACCTGGATGTAGCACCTAACCAGGGCGATGGGGCAGTACGGCCGTTGCCAAAGGGGCGAGCCGTCAATCGCGATGGTGTGGATTTGTATGAAGGCTGGGGCGGCGGCGCTTACGTGGTTGATGGCCGGGGCGGCTGGTATGACGCCGGTGACATGGGCAAATACGTGGTAAATGGTGGCATTTCGGTGGCCCAATTGCTCGGCATCGTGGAACGCGAAATCCGTAACGGCAATGATACCGGGCCAGGTTCGGTAGCGGCGATGGCCCTCGATGAGGCCAAATGGGAATTGGACTGGATGCTCCGCATGCAGTTACCAGTAACGGATGGCGCCGGGGCGCCGGTGGCATGGGGCGGGTTGGTGCATCATAAATTGCACGATGAAGCCTGGACGGGCATCCCCACCCTGCCTGCTGCTGACCCGCAAATGCGTTATGTCCACCGGCCCTCAACTGCTGCCACGTTGAATTTGGCGGCAGTGGTGGCGCAAATGGCGCGCGTTACGGCTAAAACCGACCCTGCGTATTCCGCAAAAGTGCTAAAAGCAGCCGAAGTTGCTTATGCGGCGGCGCAGCATTGGCCTATTCTTTTTGCGCCCGATACTAATACCATAGATGGTTTTGGGGCTGGGCCTTATGATGATGTAGAAATTGACGATGAATTCTACTGGGCTGCAGCCGAATTGTTTTTAACTACGGGGGAAGAACGTTATCTAACTGATTTGCGGAATAACCCATATCATGTCGACGGGGCCAAAAACGCATTTACTGAGGTCGGTTTTGACTGGCGCGATGTTTCGGCGTGGGTGCGGATGCAATTAGCTTTGGTACCCTCTGACTTACCGCCGGCCGAACATGACGCAATTGTCGAAAGCGTAGTTAGTGCTGCCGATAAACTAATTGCCAATAGCCAACCCTTTGGGCAATTATATACCGCCACGGATAACAAATATGCCTGGGGCTCCAATGCGATGGTGGCTAATAACGCCGCCATCGTGGCTGCAGCTGATGAACTTACTGGTGATACTAAATACGGGGCAGCCGCAATTGCTGGCATTGATTATTTATTAGGCCGCAACGCCATGGGGCTTTCTTACGTAACTGGTTATGGGGCGCGGGATGTAAAAAACCAACATTCGCGTTGGTTTGCTCACGCTAAAGACCCATCGTTGCCGCACCCGCCGCCTGGCACCTTAAGCGGTGGCCCTAATTCCAATCCCTTTGATGAGGTTTCCAAACACCTAATGGGTAAACCGGCTCAGTTATGTTTCATTGATGATATTGAAAGCTATACTACCAATGAAATGACCATTAACTGGAACGCCGCTTTAGCTTATCTGCTCGCCTATATCTCTAACGAAGGTTAATCGCACTCCGTCATTCTGCGCGTAGTCCCAGAATAGAATCCCAAAATCTTATTCATCTGTGGAGGTAAATAATATGGGTACTGAACAAATTCACCGAGGTAAAGTAGTTACCGAAAATGAAGTTATTGATGACGGCATCGTAGTTATCAATAATGGATATATCACTTATGCTGGCGCTGCCAACGCGTATTTAGGTGATAAAGCTCAGTTACCGGCACCCAGTAGTAATTATGTTTTGCCCGGTTTAGTTGACATTCATAATCACGGCGGCGGCGGGGCCAGTTTCCCAGATGCAATAGATGAGGCGACAGTGCGTCAAGGGGCCGCCGAACACCTAAAACATGGCACTACCACGCTGTTGGCCTCAACTGTCACGGCCAGCCGCGAGGTATTACTAGAGCGCGCGGCGTTATTTGGCAAAATGACACGTGAGGGCGTAATTGATGGCATGCACTCTGAAGGCCCGTTTTTATCTATTAAAGCTAAAGGCGCGCAAAGTCCAGACTTTTTGATTGACGGGGATCCGCAGTTGGTGCGTGATATGGCTGCAGCATCGGGCGGGGCACTCAAAACTATGACCGTGGCCCCCGAAATCCCTGGCGTGGCTGGCCCAGGCGGTGCTGCTGAGGCGTTAGTTGAGGTCGGCGCCATCCCGTCACTGGGCCACACGGCTTGCACTCAAACCGAAGCCGAAACTTTAATTGACCAAGTCACCGCTCAGTTGGCTGGCACGGGCAAAACGATGACAGTCACCCACATGTATAACGGCATGCCGTCCTTGCATCACCGCAGCCCTGGCCCATTAGCTGCGTGCCTTGCCGCCGCCGCGCAGGGCCGCATCGTCGCAGAGCTAATTTGCGATGGCGTGCACATTGAACCCAGCTTGATCCGGGCAATGCAAACCGTGATTGGCAGCCAAAATATTGCCTTTGTCACCGATGCCATGGCGGCTGCTGGTATGGCTGATGGGGCGTATCAACTCGGGCCGATGGCGGTAGTGGTAGGCGGCGGAGTCGCGCGGCTAGCAACTGCTGACGGCTCCGAAGGGGCGATTGCGGGCGGCACCTCGCACTTAATTGACCAAGTTCGCATTGCCGTAGGGGCTGGTGTGCCGTTAGTTGATGCCGTGCGTTCCGCATCGGCCACCCCGGCCCGGGCCCTTGGCTTTGCCGACGTTGGTTCACTCGCACCTGGAAAACGCGCCAATCTGCTCATCACCAATGCCGACTTCCAGCCACTCCAAGTCATCAAACACGGCCAACCCATCAACGTCTGATTGCCGCCAGTTAACCGGACGCCTTAAAAATGAAACAACTGGGGAGTCTCAGATATTATTGAGGAGCGCGGCGCATGGCATCGGTAAGTCGGGTGCTGGCTTCAATGAGTTTTGGAACATAAAACGCGGAACTAGTTGGGGTTGCCAAGGCGTCACCCCCAAATATGCCGATGGCAGCTATAACGTCACCCACTTGGTCGCGCACCGGAGCCGAAATCACACTTTCGCCGTTCCCGTTGGACGAGGTGGCCCAGCCGCGTTTCCGGATGGTATCTAAGTGACCGCCAGGGATTTCTAAGTGCGTGGCGGCAAAGCGGCGCGAGGCTGTCCAAGCCAGCAATACCAACGCGGAGGCACAATTCGAGGGCGGCAAACGCGTGCCTAATTTCATGCCGAAATGGGTGGGCATCTGTTCACCCAAACAAGCCCCGATGCAAACCCGGTCATCGCCATCGGGCCGGAACAACAGTACATCCGAACCGGTAAACTTTTGCAAGGTGGTGAGAATCTCATGCGATTCAAACTGCAATGGGTCAGCCGCGCGGTTAGTTTCAAATTCGGTAAACCTGGGGCCAATTACAAAGCGGCCTAACAAATCCCGCACCACAAATCGGCTATGCTCTAAATCGCCTAGAATGCGGGTGACAGTGCTGCGGTTCAGCCCGGTTAAGCTCGCAGCTTTGGCGGCGTTAATTGGGCCTTGGCCCACTATATCGAGCACCCGGAATACTTTGTCGAGTACCGGAGCCATTCATTAAATGCTGCCGCTGCCGCGTCATCGTCGCAACTTGAAAATCGTAGATGTGCGCCGCTTTGCGCCATCGGGCATGGAACAAGTTTTGTCCGTGAGCATGATTAGCCTTGAGTTAGTTTACTCAGGGGGTTAAGGACTATGGGAACCACGCTGGCCGAAAAGGTTTGGCAAAAGCATATTGTGCGGCCCGGCACCGATGGGGAGCCGGATTTACTGTACATTGACCTGCACTTATTGCATGAGGTGACTTCGCCCCAGGCATTTGAGGGGCTGCGGTTGGCTGGGCGCAAGTTGCGCCGCCCGGATCTGACCATCGCCACTGAGGATCACAACACGCCTACTCTTGATATTGACCGCCCGGTGGCTGATGCGACCTCGCGTACTCAGCTTGATACGCTGCGGAATAACTGCGCTGAGTTTGGCGTGCGTCTGCATAGTTTGGGTGATTCTGACCAGGGCATTGTGCACCAAGTTGGGCCTCAATTGGGCCTGACGCAGCCCGGTTTAACGGTAGTTTGCGGTGACTCGCACACCTCAACCCATGGCGCTTTTGGGGCTTTGGCGTTCGGCATCGGCACCTCTGAGGTGGAGCATGTGATGGCCACTCAAACTTTGCCTTTACAGCCGTTCAAAACGATGGCGATCAACATCGAAGGCGAACTGCCGCCCGGCACCACTTCTAAAGACATTATCCTGGCCATCATCGCCAAAATCTCTACTGGCGGCGGGCAAGGCTACGTTTTGGAATACCGGGGCGAGGCCATCCGCAAGCTTTCGATGGAAGCACGGATGACCATTTGCAACATGTCCATCGAAGCAGGTGCGCGGGCTGGCATGATCGCGCCCGATGAAACCACCTTCGCGTATTTGAAAGGCCGCCCACATGCGCCAGAGGGTGCCGAATGGGATGCCGCCGTTGAGTATTGGCGCACGCTCCACACGGACGATGATGCGGTGTTCGATGCCGAGGTAACTTTGAACGCCTCTGACTTAGAACCTTTTGTCACTTGGGGCACCAACCCTGGCCAAGGCCTGCCGATTTCCGCATCGGTACCTGTGCCGTCCGAAATTGCAGACCCAAATGAGCGCGCCACCGCTGAAAAGGCCATCGCCTACATGGGCTTAACTCCTGGTGAAAAAATCCGGGATATTGCGGTAGATACTGTCTTTTTGGGCTCTTGCACCAACGGTCGCATTGAAGATTTGCGCTCGGCTGCCAAAGTTTGGCAGGGCCGAAAAAAGGCCGATGGGGTGCGCGTGATGGTGGTGCCCGCCTCGGCGCGCGTGCGCTTACAGGCTGAGGCGGAAGGTTTGGATCAGATTTTCAAAGACTTCGGGGCTGAGTGGCGTAACGCCGGTTGCTCCATGTGCTTAGGCATGAACCCAGATCAATTAACCCCGGGGGAGCGTGCGGCTTCCACCTCCAACCGCAACTTTGAGGGGCGCCAGGGCAAAGGCGGGCGCACGCACTTGGTTTCACCATTAGTCGCTGCTGCTACCGCCATCCGGGGCACAATTTCGTCGTTAGCCGACCTGGATTTGCCCGTCAATACCACGATTAATGATTTTGACGGCTCGCCGCTTAACGGCTCCGGCGCCAAAGGGTTCGATGGCAATGCCCCTGTGGTGGTGGACTACGCGGGTTTCACTCACCCCGAGCTTTATGCCAACCAAACCACCGCCGCCTAAAAGCCTCATTAACACTGCCTGCTCCGCGTATCGCGAGAGTACCCGGGAAGGGCGGTAGCTCATCCTCCCCATCATCCTGCGAGGCTTATGCGAATGCACCAGTCAGCGCAGGGTACCTGACCCAGTCGTCATTCGGGACCTTACTCAATCACCTCGGCAAAGAAATGCATGCATTCCTTTGCTCTCAGTTCAATCGTAAGAAGCGGCAAGGTACGTAAGTGCCGCAGATCGCAGAATCTCAAAAGCCAAAGGACTTGAAAAAATGGAAAAATTCTCAACTCACACCGGGGTAGGGGTGCCGCTGCGGCGCACCAACGTGGATACCGACCAGATTATCCCGGCCGTGTATTTGAAGCGGGTCACGCGCACCGGCTTTGAAGATGCGTTGTTCGCCGCGTGGCGTGGCCAGTCCGACTTTGTGTTGAACTTAGAACCGTATAAGCAAGGTTCGGTGCTGATCGCCGGTTCTGACTTCGGTACTGGCTCGTCACGAGAGCACGCTGTTTGGGCGCTTAAGGATTACGGCTTCAAGGTGGTGTTGGCGCCCAAATTTGCTGACATTTTCCGGGGCAACGCCGGTAAACAAGGTTTAGTTGCGGGCGTGATTTCGCCGGAAGATACCGAACGTTTGTGGGCCGCTTTGGAAGCTAACCCGGGCGCCGCAGTTACCGTTGATTTAGTGGAGCGCACCGCCACCGTGGGTGACCCATTGGTAGATGGTTTGGAAATTCCGTTCCAAATTGACGACTACACGCGCTGGCGTTTGCTGGAAGGGTACGATGATATTTCGTTGACTTTGCAGCATGAGGGCGACATTGCCGCCTTCGAGGCTCAGCGCGAGGGTTGGCGCCCGGAAACCCTGCCCGCCAAACATTGGCCCAAGGAAATCGTAGAAAGTGCCCGCCCCCAGGCCGGGTGACTCTGGGCGATCTGCTGCGTTGGCGCCGTCGCTCATGGCCTATTTGGCCTATTCCGCTCTAGCTCCGCCTTGACTCTTCTATGTTTGTCAAGTTGATTTCCGGTATTTTGCGCCCCTCATTCTATTTAGAGTGAGGGGCGCTACCGCCGCCCCAGGTCGCGCCTATGGCGCGGCCAT
>Ga0268261_10000094_pt1 | contig 55061 bp, 53 predicted proteins | sample TergutNc150P1_FD_190353 | JGI IMG/M metagenome (GOLD analysis project Ga0268261, IMG submission 190353) | Nasutitermes corniger P1 segment gut microbial community from laboratory colony in Florida, USA - Nc150 P1 (SPAdes) (version 2) | ecosystem: Host-associated > Arthropoda: Insects >... | reverse complement strand
CCCAAACATTAAGAAATGAGGGTTATTTATTTTTTACCGATTATTATAAATCTATCTAGTAAACTAAAGAACCGCCGTATACGGAACCGTACGTACGGTGGTGTGAGAGGTCGGCTATTCAATTATTGGATAGCCTCCTACTCGATTATCTCAAAAGACTGAGTATGACAAAACTAAAAAAATACGCTCACAGTTTTTCGATAACAGTCTAGAGTGTTTTAAGCAAGAAAAAGAACGTTCTACATAGCCATTGCTAGGGGCATTTATAAAAGCAGCAATTTAATAGTGCTAGACGAGCCTACAGCTACAATAGACCCTATACAAAAAAAGCTTGACAATGCTAGTTGTCAACAGCCTGAAATTAGTTCTATTGTGAAAATAGAGCTAATTTTTTTGAAAAATTAATATGCATACAAAACGTTTTTTTTATATGTATCTTTGATTTTAATATTAACTAATTTTTCAGTAAATATTTTAAGCTAAAAAATTTGAAAAATAATATAATACAAAAATAAAGTTACCACAAATTTTTGTGCTTAATAACCCCTAGTTATAACTGCTCCTAACGTTACTTCTATTTCTTTATACATAAATAATTCTGAAAGCGTAACTAATTGGTACCCATTAGAGATAAGCTCTGGCACTATTCTTTCTATAGCTTCTGCTGTACTTTCGTATATATCATGATAAAGTATTATAGAACCGTCTCTAATATCGTTCATTGTTGAATTGTAAACAGAATTAGCATTCCTATTTTGCCAATCTCTTGTGTCTACAGACCAATTTATAATAGTAAAGCCCATCTCTCTTGCGATATTTCTAACGTTATCATTTACCACCCCGAAAGGTGGTCTAAATAATTTTGAAGTTTCACCTATAGCACTTTCTAAAGCTTGATGCGTTTGGTTTAATTGTTGTCTAATTTCAGAAGAACTTAGATTTGCTAAGTTTTTATGGTCCCATGAATGTCCAAAAACTTCATTGCCCATAGCATGAGCTCTTATAATAGTTTCTCTACGTGAATCTATTAAGTTTCCGATTACAAAAAAGCTTGCTCTTGAATTATGTTCTTCTAAGATATCTAAAATTCTTAAAGTGTGTTTATTTGGACCATCATCAAAAGTTAATGCAACCATAGGTCTGGAAGGATCTATAATTCTTTCTTCGTTTATAGTTGCTTCAATTGATACCAGATTTGCAAAAGAATTATTGTTAAAGGAATCTTCTTGATTCTTATATGAAGTTAATAGTAGCAAGTCTGCTAGTTCTTCATAAGGCAGAAGTATAGAAATCATACCTAAATAGTTCGGCAAAGCTAAACCACCTTCCATTTTCACTAAAATTCCTTCATGAGTTATTAGAATATTTTCAAACCAGTTATTATCTGAATCTAAAAAGTTAATTTCGTTAGGGTATGCTAATTCAATTTTGCTTTTCAAAAGTTCTGTAAGCACATCTATTCTTGAAAAATCCAAAATGTCATTAGAATCTAAAAATTGGCTAGTATCTAAATCTAAATTAAATGTTTTAAGTATATCTCTTGAATTTGCAAAGTAAGAAGCATTTATATCTCCAAATTGGACAATTCCTACATATCTTTCTTCTACTAGAAAAGATTCAAAATGTATATTTATTTCTGCTTCGGAATCACTATATATTCTTTGATGTTCATAAAATTCATCTCTTGCGACTCTATACTGCTCATAGCTCCAATTAAAAATTGTTTCATCTGCAAAGTTATCTGCATATGGGAAACGTATATATGCATAGAATGGGGGTTCATTACTTGCTATCATATCAGCCTCACCGTATTCTATTGTAAGGTCTTTTGAAGACCATCTTAAAAGCATAGCATCGTAAGTTGATTGATATGGATTATTTAGATGCTCGTTTATAGGTTCTGTTTCTAATATTGTTGTATTATCTTCTGTTTGAGGTTCATATCTACCTGTACATGCGGAAAGTGTTATCAAGATAACGATTAAAAAGCTTAGATAATAAAAAATTTTTTTCATTTCAACTCCTACAAAAATTGTGAGATTATTTCACTTTAAATTTTGATCAATGAAAATACGAAAGTCGCATTTCATTTTTAATACTATTTCATATTAAAACTTATTATTAAAAAAATCAAGCATACTAATCTATAAAATATAAGTATTGACAATTAATATCAACAGTCTTTTTTTAATATACGTTATTGTAATAAATTTGAAAAATATAAAATATAATTGTTGTACAAGATTAAAATGAGGAAATAAGAGCAAAATAAGACTAACAAACAAAAGGGGTGCTTATGTTTTATAATAATGATTATAACAAGGCTTTAAAAACATTAAACACAGATGAAAAATATGGACTAAAAAGTAATGTTATAAAAAATATACAATTACAATATGGAAAAAATAAATTAGAAGATGCTAAAAAAATAAATATTTTAGTTAAATTTTTTTCACAATTCAATGATTTTATGATATTTATATTATTGCTTGCGGCTATCATTTCATTTGTTATAGGTATAGAAGAAAATGATTATTTAGATTCTATAATAATAGTATTTATAATCATTTTTAATGCAGTTTTAGGTCTTATACAAGAAAATAAAGCAGAAAAAGCTTTGGATGCTCTTAAAAGCATGTCTCAACCGAAATCTAAAGTTATAAGAGATGGTTCAGTTTCTATAATAGATACAGAAGAACTTGTTCCAGGCGATATAATTTTATTAGAACCGGGTACCATGATACCAGCAGATGCTAGATTAATAGAAAGCCATAATCTTAGAATAGACGAAAGTGCTCTTACAGGCGAATCTATGGAAGTAGATAAAGATTATATAAAAATAATAAAAAAAGATGCTCCCCTTGGAGATAGAATAAACATGGTATATAGTGGTACGAATGTTTCAGCAGGAAAAGGAAAAGCAGTTGTTACAGCAACAAGTATGGATACAGAAATAGGAAAAATAGCAAAAATGGTAGGTACAAGTGTACCCGAAACCCCTCTTCAAAAAAGATTAGAAAAAACAGGAAAACTATTAGGTATAGGGGCTATAATAGTATGTACTATTATATTTTTTATTGGTGTTTTTCAAAATATTCCTATTTTTAATATGTTTATGACATCTGTTAGCTTAGCTGTTGCAGCAATACCAGAAGGGCTACCAGCCATTGTAACAATTACACTAGCACTTGGTGTACTTAGAATGGCAAAAAGAAAATCGATAATAAGAAAATTACCAGCAGTAGAAACACTTGGTAGCGCAACAATAATATGTTCTGATAAAACAGGTACTCTTACACAAAACAAAATGAAAGTCGTAGAAATAAATTCAATACATCCATTAAAATCTATAGATGAACAAAGAAAAATGATTTTGGAATACGCAAATTTATGTAACGATGCCACTATGGAGAACGAAGAAAATATAATAGGAAATCCTACGGAAATAGCACTTGTAAGAGCAGGAATAATTAGTAAAATAGATAAAAACAAATTAGAGAGTATGTATCCAAGAGTAGGACAAATACCGTTCGATTCTAGCAGAAAACTAATGACAACTATTCATAGAACAGAGAAAGGTTTTTTATCTATAACAAAAGGTGCACCAGATTATATATTAAAAAATTGTAATACTTATTATGATAAAAAAGTATTAGATATAACAAAAAATTCTTTATCTATAATTTCACATCAAAATAAAGAAATGGCAAAAAAAGCACTTAGAGTTATAGGTATATCATATAAATTTTATGAATATATGCCAAAAATAGATGAAAATCTCGAACAAAATTTAACTTTTTTAGGTTTTTTAGGAATAATAGATCCTCCAAGAAAAGAAGCATATGAAGCTGTGGACTTGTGTAAAAAAGCAAAAATAAAACCAGTAATGATAACAGGAGACCATATAGATACAGCTGTTTCAATTGCAAAAGATTTAGGAATAATGAAGTTAGGCGATTTAGCGATAACAGGTAACGAAATAGATGAAATTGGAGAAGAAAATTTAAAACAAAACATAGAAAAATACAGCGTTTTTGCGAGAGTAAACCCTATGCATAAAATGTCTATAGTAAAAGCTTATCAAAACAAAGGTCATGTAGTAGCAATGACAGGAGATGGGGTAAATGATGCACCAGCATTAAAAGCAGCTGATATTGGCTGTGCAATGGGTACAGGTACAGATGTGGCAAAGGGCGCAGCTGATATGATACTTGTAGATGACAATTTTGCAACAATAGTAGAAGCAGTAGAAGAGGGGAGAGGAATTTATCAAAATATAAAAAAAGCAATACATTTTTTATTAAGTAGTAATATTGGAGAAATTGTAGCAATATTAGTTTCTCTTGTGCTTGGCTGGCAAACACCGCTTTTAGCAATACATTTACTTTGGATAAATTTAGTTACAGATTCACTACCTGCTATTGCTCTTGGACTTGAAAAAGCTGAAAAATCTATAATGTTAGAACCACCACAAAATGTAAAAAATAGTTTTTTTGCAGATGGTCTTTGGCAACGAATCGTACTAGAAGGAATAATGATAGGTATATTATCTGTTATTGCTTTTGGTATTGGAAAAGTTTATTTTGACTCTCCGTATTCTTTTATAGTAGGTAGAACAATGGCGTTTGCAACACTTAGTATATCACAACTTATACATGCTTTTAACGTTAGGACAAGCAAAAGTATAATTGGTAAAGAAGGTATTAAAAATAAATATTTAGTAATGGCTTTTTTGATTGGTTTATTACTTCAAATGATAGTAATATTAAGCCCTCTTCATCGTGTTTTTAGAGTTATACCGCTTAATATTATGCAGTGGTCTATAGTATTTTGTCTTAGTCTTGTTCCAATAATAGTAATAGAAATACAAAAAGCGTTTAACTCTCCTACAAAAATTTTAAATAAAAAAGAAATGATTAATTAATAGTTGAAAAACAGAGCTTATTTGGGTTCTGTTTTTTGGGTTCTTTCTTTGTTGCTTATGCTTTACGCTCCTACACTAAAAATTGTTGGGGAAATTAAAATTCTCTCGATATCGTTTGTATAATGGAGGAGATTTTAAAAAAAATGGACTTCCGTGAAAAAAATTTTCCAAGGTAGCCCATTTTTTTATATAATTAATTTTGTTAAAAAGAAAACATAAGTTCACAGGCTACAGCAAGCTCATCATTCACTTTTGCTGTAGCTTGTGCGACTCCAAGTATACCTCTCATTTTTATTATTTCTACCTCAAGTGTAAGTACATCACCAGGTACTACTTTTCGTTTAAACCTTGCTTTGTCTATACCTGCAAAATATGCAATTTTACCTTTAAATTCTTCTAAAGATAAAATTGCGACAGCACCTGCCTGTGCGAGTGCTTCTACTATTAATACACCAGGCATAACGTGCTTATTTGGAAAATGACCTACAAAAAACCATTCATTAACTGTTACACATTTTTTAGCTATTACTTTTTTACCAGCTTCTAGCTCTATAACATTGTCTATAAGAAGAAAAGGATGTCTATGTGGAATTATTTTTTCTATATCATTGCTTGTAAGCATTATTCCTCCCATTTTTTAAAAATAAGACTTGAATTATGACCACCAAAACCAAAAGAATTTGTCATTGCATGCTTTAAATTTTTATTTTTACCCTCGTTTGGGGTTATGTTCAAATCACAATCTGGGTCTTTCTCCTTATATCCAATAGTTGCAGGAACAAAACCATCCTCTAGTGCTTTTATAGTTATTATTGCTTCTATTCCACCACTACCACCTAACAAATGACCTGTCATAGATTTTGTAGAAGACATTGAAAGTTTGTAAGCATGTTCTCCAAAAGTATTTTTAACTGCATTTGTTTCTATACTATCATTTAAAGGAGTAGATGTGCCATGTGCATTTATATAATCTATCAATTCTTTAGGTATATTTGCATCTAATATTGCAAGTTGCATTGCTCTAGATGCTCCAGAACCATCTGGCATTGGTGCTGTAATATGATATGCATCACAACTAACTCCATAACCTACAATTTCTGCATATATTTTAGCACCACGTTTTTTTGCGGAAGATAATGATTCTAGAACAATAATACCCGAACCTTCTCCCATTACAAATCCTGAACGTTTCTTATCAAAAGGTATAGAAGCACGGTTCTTATCTACAGATGTTGTTGTAGCTTTCATAACAGCAAAACCCGCAACCCCAAGTGGAGTAATAGCTGCTTCGGTTCCTCCACAAAGTATTATATCTTGTCTTTTATCTGCTATTTCTCTAAAAGCTACACCTATAGAATCTGTTCCTGCTGCACAGGCTGTAACAACAGAGTTGCAAATACCTTTTGCTCCAAGTGCTATTGCAACATTTCCTGCTGCTAAATTTACAAGAGACATGGGTATAAAATGTGGGCTTACTCTATCTGGACCAGATTTTTCTAATTTGTTAGTATTATTTGCGATTGTATCTATACCACCTATACCAGAACCTATTATTATACCTAATCTATCTTTATCTATATCACCATCTTTTATATTTGCATCTTTGAACGCTTTTTTAGACGCTATTATTGCATATTTAACAAAAAGGTCTAATTTTCTTGCTTCTTGTCTTGATATATAATTTTCTATATCTAAGTCTTTTACTTCTGCTGCCAATTTTGTAATATGGTTTTCGGTATTAAATCTTGTTATTTCTCCTATTCCGTTTTTACCATCTTTGACATTTTTCCAAATAATATCTATATCATTACCAATAGGAGATACACTACCAAGACCTGTTACAACAACACGTTCTTTCATTTAAAAAATTCCTCCTAAATAACCATACCACCATCTACTAAAATAACTTGTCCTGTAATATAATCAGAATTTGATAAAAATAATACAGTTTTTGCTATTTCTTCTACTCTTCCCATTCTTCCTAATGGTATGTTCTCTAAAGCTTTTTCTTTTATGTTTTCATTTAAAATATCTGTCATGTCTGTTTCTATAAATCCTGGAGCAATAGCATTTACACAAATATTTCTTTTTGCAAGCTCTTTTGCCATAGATTTTGTAAGCCCTATTAATCCTGCTTTACTAGCAGAATAGTTTGCTTGTCCCATATTTCCTGATACACCTGCTACAGAAGATATATTTATTATTTTTCCATATCGTTTTTTAGACATAGTTTTAGCTGCTTGTTTAGAACAATTAAATGCTCCTTTTAAATTTATATTTATAACATTTTCAAATTCTTCGAGACTCATTCTAATAATTAAATTGTCTTTTGTTATGCCTGCATTATTTACTAATAAATCTATAGACCCAAATTTCTCTAGAACTTTTTCAAACATTCGTTCTACTTCTTTTTCATTTTCAACATTTGCTTTGTATATAAGAGTATTTGCTCCTTTTTCATTGCAAATTTTTTCTGTTTCTTTTGCAGCTTCTTCATTACCGCTATAGTTTATTATTATATTGTAGCCATTTTCTGAAAGTAAGAGACATATACCTCTACCTATACCACGAGATGCACCCGTTATTAAAGCTGTTTTCATTACGATTACCCCTTACCAAATGCAACTAAAGTTTTTTCAAGACTTTTTGTATCTTCTACATTAAATATTTTTACGCTTCTATCTATTTTTTTTACGAAGGAAGACAATGTTTTACCAGGACCTACTTCTATAAAAGTGTCTATACCATCATTTAACATATTTTTGATTATATTTTCAAAAAACACAGGAGAATAGATTTGTTTTTTCATTATATCTATTATAGGTTCGGTACTCGTATTTCCATATAAATTAAAATATATAGGTTTTTGTAATTGTTTTATCTCTATATTTTCCAAATGTTTTTTCAATTCTTCAGATGCCTGTTTGTAAAGTGAACTGTGGAAGGGTCCAGAAACATTTAACGGAACAACTTTTGTAGCTCCATGTTCTATTGCCAAATTACAAACTTTGCTTACAGATACTAAATTTCCAGATATAACTCTTTGACCCGGACAATTATAATTTGCTATTTCTACTATTTCATTTTCATGTAGTTTCATTACAGTTTTACAAATTTTCTCTAAAGTATCATCTTCTAATCCTAATACTGCTGCCATAGAACTTTCCACATTTTTCAGTGAATTTTCCATTATTTCTCCACGTTTGTACACGATATTTATTGCATCTTTTTCAGAAATAGCACCAGCATATGCGAGAGCAGTATATTCTCCTAAACTAAGTCCTGCTACAGAGTATGCCTCTATACCTCTAGCATTTAATAGTCTGTATATTGATATTTCATTTGCTACAAGGCACGGCTGTGTATATTTTGTTTGTTTTAACTTTTGCTCTGGTCCTTCAAATGATAATGTTTTAATGAAGTCTAGTTCCAAATTATCATAAAAATTCTTTGTATCTTCAAAATTGTTATATAAATCTTGACCCATGCCAACGTATTGTGAACCTTGACCCGGAAATAAAAAAGCGACTTTCATAAATATAAATAAAATCCTCTCTTATATATTCAAAATTTCTAATTTTTTGATATATAACGGTAAATTATCAAACATTTCTTTTATTATTTGTTTTGCAGGTTTTATTTCTTCTATCATTCCTGCAACTTGCCCTGCCATAACAGACCCATCATCCACATTTCCATCAAAAACAGCTTTTCTAAGGGAACCTAATGTAAAATGTTCTAAATCTTCTTTAGTTTTACCTTGTTTTTCCATACTTATATATGTTCTTGCCATTTTATTCTTTATTATTCTTACAGGTACACCTGTTATTCTACCTGTAACAACTGTGTCTGTATCTTTTGCTTTTATTAATGATTCTTTGTAATTTTGATGTATTGGACATTCAATGCTTGCAAGAAAAATAGTACCAGCCTGAACACCACTTGCTCCAAGTGCAAAAGCAGCAAGTACTTGCCTTGCGTCGGCAATACCACCTGCAGCTATAACAGGAATATTAACAGAATCTACAACTTGTGGTACAATCGCCATAGTTGTAAGTTCTCCAATATGACCACCTGCCTCTGTACCTTCTACTACTATAGCATCTGCACCTGAGCGTTCTACACGCTTTGCAAGTGATACACTTGGAACAACTGGTATTACTATAACGCCTGCAGATTTTAGTTTTTCCATATATTTTTCTGGATTACCCGCACCTGTTGTAACAACTTTAACTTTTTGTTTTATCACTACTTCTACTAATTCATCGCAATGTGGGTTCATAAGCATTATATTTACTGCAAATGGATTATCTGTTGTATTTTTTGCATCTAATATTTCTTTTTCTAATTGCTCGGCATTCATAGCTGCAGAACCTATACTTCCTAAAATACCTTCGTTTGACATTTTTCCTGCAAAAACCCCATTTGATATATTAGCCATACCACCTTGTATCATCGGATATTTTATATTAAGTAAATTTGTTATCATTTAGTTTTCCTTTTCTGAGTAATAAAAAAATCAAAACGAAACAATTTAATTTTTTATTACATTTTTTGAATAATTTTTTTGAAAAAAAATTTTCCCTTTATATTTTTTTCTACCAATTAATAAGTGTAGCACCCCATGTTAAACCTGCACCAAAACCTACTAATACTATTTTCATTCCATCTTTTAGTAACCCTTTTCGATTCATTTCATCTAATGCTATTGGTATACTTGCAGATGATGTATTTCCGTATTTTTCAAGATTCATATAAAACTTTTCTTCATCTACCTTTAAGTCTTTTGCTATTTTTTTTAGTATTCTATAATTTGCCTGATGGCAAACAAAATACGAAATTTCTTCTATATTTGTATTCGTTTTTTCCAAAACTTTTGTAATACTTTTATATACTACATTTACAGCAAATTTAAAAACTTCAGAGCCTAACATTTCTATACGATAATCTTTTATATCTTCTTTGTAAAAAGGATTTGATAAAGGAACTCCGCCAGCTTTAAGAGCATAATCCATATCACCTTTGGCATCACAATATGTATACTCTATACCTTTTTTATCCGAGTTTTCTAAAATAACTGCACCCGCACCATCTCCAAAAAGGATACAAGTATTTCTATCTTCCCAATTTACCAGTTTTGTAAGAACCTCCGAGCCTACAAGCAAACAATATTTAAAACTACTTGATGCCATAAGAGATGTTACAACTTTAATACCATATACAAAGCCTCCACAAGCAGCGTTTAAATCGAATGCCATACAACTAATATCAAATTTTCTCTGTAACATTCCTGCAACAGATGGCAAAAAAGCGTCTGGAGTACAGGTACAAACTACTATTAAATCTATATCTTTTGGAGCAATATCTGCATTTTTTAATGCAGATATTGCAGCATTATATGCCAAATCAGAAGTGTTTTCATTAGTTGTTACACGACGCTCTTTTATACCTGTTCTAGATGTTATCCATTCATCGTTTGTATCTACAAGTTCTTCTAAAAAGTCATTTGTAAGTACAGTACTTGGGGTATAACTTCCTGTGGCTATTATTCTCATACAAAATCCTTTCCTAAATCCCTAAATTTTTTATACCGATTTTGAAGTAATGTAGATTTTTTCATTTTTGCAAATATATCAAGTTGTGTAGAAAGCACAATACTTATTTGGTCCATTACATAATCTGTTAATTTGTGAATTCCTCCAACAGGTTCTTTTATAATAGTATCTATTATTTTAAAATTATATAAATCCTGTGCGGTTAATTTCATGAGTGCTGCTGCTTCGGAAGCTTTTGCTGCATCTTTCCAAAGTATACTTGCAAAACCTTCTGGAGAAAGTATAGAATATATACTATTTTCTAACATAATAATATGGTCAGATACAGTAAGAGCTAAAGCTCCACCACTTCCACCTTCACCAATAACAATAGCTATAATAGGTACTTCTAACTCCATAAATTCCATTAGATTTCTTGCTATTGCTTCAGCTTGTCCTCTTTCTTCTGCACCCATACCCGGATATGCCCCCGGAGTATCTATAAATGTTATTATGGGTCTACCAAATTTTTCGGCTTGTTTTGCAAGTCTTAGCGTTTTTCTATATCCTTCTGGATTTGGCATACCAAAATTTCTAGATAAATTGTCTTCTAAAGTCTTTCCTTTTGTTTGTGCCAAAATAGTAACAGGTATTCCTTTAAAATTTGCAATGCCACCTGTTATAGCTTTATCATCTGCAAAATATCTATCACCACAAAATTCAACAAAATTATTAAAAAGTTCATGAATATAAAAAATACTATTAGGTCTGAGTGGATGCCTTGCTAAATATACTTTATCCCATGGAGTTAAATTTTTGTAAACTTCTTTTTCCATAGTACGTATTTTCGATAATATTTCTAATTTTTTTTGTTCTGCATCTTTAGTATCTTTATCTACTTGGGAGGCTTCTAATTCTATTTCTTTTATTTTTAGCTCTAACTCTTGTATTGTCATATTATCCTCCACTTTACTTTTTATTTATATTTTCTGTTCTAACTCATGAAGTCTAGAAATCATTGCAACTGTACTTTTCATATCTTTTCTGTGCACTATCATATCTAAAAATCCTTTTTCTTTTAAAAATTCTGCTCTTTGAAAACCTTCTGGTAATTTTTGACCTATTGTTTGTTCTATTACACGAGGCCCGGCAAAACCAATAAGAGTACCTGGCTCAGATATAATAATATCTCCTAGCATAGAAAAACTAGCACTAACACCACCAGTTGTTGGATTTGTAATAACAGAAATAAATAAAAGTTTTGATTTGCTATGATTACCTATAGCTGCACTAGTTTTTACCATTTGCATTAAAGAAAGTATACCTTCCTGCATTCTAGCACCACCAGAGGCAGAGAAAATAATAAGAGGTAATTTTCTTTTTGTTGCTAGTTCTGTTATAGACGTTATCTTTTCACCAACGACACTACCCATACTACCCATTAAAAAATAGCTATCCATAATTGCTATTGCATAAGAATATCCCTCTATTTTTCCGATTCCTGTTACTACTGCCTCATTTATCTCTGCGTTTTGTCTGTTTATTTCTAGCTTTTTAGAATACCCCGGCATTTCCAAAGGATTTTTACTTTTTTTAGATGCATGATACTCTTTAAATGTACCTTCATCTATAATTAAATTTAACCTTTCCTTTGCTCTTAATCTAAAATGATGACCACAAGAATTACAAACAAAGCTATGTTCTACAATATCTTCTTTCAAAATATTTATAGAACATTTTGGACATTTTTCATATAATCCTTCTGGAATATTATTATTACTTACTATGGCAGATGTTTTTCTGAAGCTATCTATCATAGCTTTTTTATCTTTGAAAAAATTATTCATTTTTTTCCTCTTTTTCATAAACATGATTAATTTGACAATTAAATAAAAGGCTACAAATCACAAGACCTGCAGCCAATATTAAGTATATATTAAAATAAGAACTATTAATATTCCAAAAATTTAGCAAGAAAACCAGTATCGAACTCTCCTTCAACAAATTTTATATTGTGAAAAACAGCATAGTGAAGCTCTATATTTGTGTGTATTCCCTCTATTATAAGTTCTTCCAATGCACCACGCATTTTTCTAATACATTCCAGCCTGCTTTTTCCAGATACAATAAGTTTTGCAACCATAGAATCATAAAAAGGAGGTACATTAAAACCTGAATATAGTCCGGTATCCACTCTTATCCCAAATCCACCTGGTAAAATCAGATTTTCTATTTTTCCAGCAGATGGTCTAAAATTATTTTTAAAATCTTCTGCATTTATACGACATTCTATAGAATATCCATTTACTACAACTTCTTCTTGTGTAAATGATAATGGGTTACCAGCTGCAACTCGTATCTGTTCTTTTATAAGGTCTATACCTGTTATCATTTCAGTAACTGGATGCTCTACTTGTATTCTTGTATTCATCTCTATAAAATAATAATTCTGTTCCTTATCCATTATAAATTCAAAAGTACCAGCATTTACATAGTTTATAGCTTTTGCAGCTTTTACAACATCTTCTGCCATTTTTTGTCTTACATCTTCTCTAAGGGCTCTGCAAGGTGCTTCTTCTATTATTTTTTGATGATTGCGTTGTATGGAGCAATCTCTCTCAAACAGATGTACAACATTACCATGAGTATCTCCAATTAATTGGAATTCTATATGCTTTGGATTTTCGATATATTTTTCTAAGTATACACTACCATCTCCAAAAGCACTAATAGCTTCATTTGTTGCCATATCAAATGTTTGTTTAAAATTTTCTATGCTATTTGCTACTCTCATACCTTTGCCACCACCACCAGCACTAGCTTTTATAAGTACAGGGAAACCTATTCTTATTGCCTCATTTAGTCCCTCATCTGCATTATTTATAACACCGGTACCGGGAACAACAGGAACACCATGTTCTATCATAGTATTTCTTGCTTTTGCTTTGTTACCCATAATGTCTATTGCTTCGTGGCTTGGTCCTATAAATGCTATGTTACACGCTTCTACTAATCTTGCAAATTTTGCATTTTCAGATAAAAAACCATAACCTGGGTGTATTGCATCGCAACCTTTTAAAGTTGCAGCACTTATTATGTTCTCCATGTTTAAGTAGCTATCTTTTGGTAATGGCCCACCAACACAAACAGAATCTGTAGAAAGTTGTACGTGAAGTGCTTCTTTATCAGCAGTAGAATAAATTGCAACAGTTTCTATTCCAAGGCTTTTAGCTGCACGTATTACTCTTACAGCAATTTCTCCACGATTTGCAATTAATATTCTTTTAAACATTTTATATCTCCATAAGAATTTGACCAAATTCCACCAAATCACCATTAGAGACATGTATACTTAATATTTTTCCATCTTTAGGAGCTTTTATTTCATTAAAAACTTTCATTGCCTCTATTATGAAAAGTGTATCTCCTTCTTTTACATCTTGACCTATTTCTACAAAAGGCGGACTACTTGGATTTGGAGTACGGTGAAAAATTCCAACTAAAGGTGCTGTTATTTGGGTACCTTGTGTTTTTTCCTCTTCTAAAACTTCTATTACTTTATTTTTTTCAGGTATTATCTGTGATTTTGGAGATTCTATTGTCTTTTCATTACTTATTACAACAGTTTCTGTAATTTGTGTTTTTTTATCCAAAATAAGACTTTCACCATTTTTTTCGTATTGTAATAGTGTTGCACTAGAAGAAGAAAATGCATTAAGCAATTCTTTTATATCTTTTATATCCATAAAATACATCCTTTGTGAAAATATTGTTTTTTTTAAAGTTTCATGTCAAAACAAAATGAAACTAATAGTTTCATTTTGTTTAATTTTTTTATTAATTATTTTTTGCAGATTCAACAAAATCTACGATGTCTTTTACTGTTGCAAACTTTGCGGCTGCTGCCTCATCTATTTTTATTTGTAATTGGTCTTCAAGTTCCATTATAAGCTCCGCAGCATCTAAAGAATCAACTCCCAAATCATCACGCAAACTAGAATTTAATGTTATTTCCTCTTCTTTCAAATTCAATGCCTCTATCATGACATCTTTCACCTCGTCAAACATTTAAACCTCCTAAGTGTAATTAAGTTTAGACAAATTTTATAATATAAACTGTATTATGTCAAACATTTTAATTAAACATTTTATATTAGAATTCAACATAACTGTAAATCAAAATTATTGCCCTCTTAATTCATTTCTATTTTCAAACAATGTATCTAATATTCTGTGGTAATATTCTTGTGCTGTAACATGATTTTTTTCTATACTCTCTATTGTAGATTTCATTGCGTTCTCTGCTTTAGAAAGCATTTCATCGGCATAATTTAATGCACTAATACGTATATTTTTTGCATCTCTTTTAGCTTCTTCCATAATAATTTCAGCTTCTTCGACTGCCGCTTTATATATTTCATGTTCTGCAACCATCTTGTTTGCTTTTATAACAGCCTCTTGTATTATTTCCTCTGCTTCTTGGTTTGCATTTTCTATAGCTGCTTCAGACCTTTTTTCAGCTTCTCTCAAAAATTTGTCTTTGTTTTCTACTAATTTTTTAGATTCTTTTAGTTCGCTTGGTAGATTCATTCTTATTTCGTCTACTATATCATATATTAAGTCTTTATCTACAGCAACTTTTCCCGAAAAAGGAACAACCTTACTTGTCTCTAGCACATCTTCTATTTTTATTAAATATTTTTCCATGGAATTTACGTCCATTTGATTAATTCCTCCAAAAGCTTTATTTAGCTCATTTTATCTTTCATTTTTTCATAAATAATAGAAGGAACCATTCCTTCTATTTTTTCATAATCATAAGAAGCTATTTCTTTTACAAGACTAGAACTTATATACAAATATTCCAAACTTGTAGGTATCATAATAGTTTCTATATTTTCATTTAATTTTCTATTTGCGAATGCCATTTTAAACTCAGATTCAAAATCTGTTATAGCTCTAAGCCCTCTTATTATTACGTTCACATTATTTTTTTTTGCAAATTCAACCAAAAGACCAGAAAAATATGTAATAGTAACATTCATATCTTTTGTAACAAACTTTAAATGTTCGACTCGTTCCTCTACTGTAAAAAGAGGTTTTTTTTCTGGGTTATTTAAAATTCCCACTATAAGATTATCTGTTATTGGTATAGATCTTTTTATTATGTCTAAATGACCAAGTGTAATAGGATCAAAACTTCCGGGGTATATAGCTATCATATAATTTCCTTTAAACTAAAAAACATTAACATAGTATTACCATAATACTTAATTTTTTCGATATTAAAATTTTCATATTGTATAAATTTTTTTGTGGTTTTTAGTTCGTATATAACGAAACCATTATTTTTTAAGATTTTATTTAGAAAAATAAGATTAAAAATATAATCTATATTTTCGGAAGTATGTGGTGGGTCTAAATAAATAAAATCAAATTTTTGTGAAAATTTCCCTATAGCTATTTCAATATCTTTACTTATAACTTCGTATTTATCTTTATTAAAAGAGGTTTTTTTTAGATTTTTCAAAATCAAAATTTCGGTAGAATTATCTATAAAAACACAAAAATTTGCCCCACGGCTAAGTGCTTCTATACCAATTTGTCCCGTACCACTATATAAATCTAAAAAAGATGAATTTTCTATATCATTTTGTATAATATTAAAAAAAGCTTCTTTCACACGAGAAAGCGTAGGTCTTGTATGAAGATTGTCTGGAGTATCGAGTTTTAAACCTTTTGCATTTCCTGAAATAACATTCATAATAATTAAATTACTAAACCTTTTTGTTATTTGCAATCTTAGCCCGTCTAAAAGCAAAGAGTTACATTCTTAAATTATAATCTTAAAGAAATTATACAAAAAAAAGTGTAATAAGTCAATTTTTGATTAAAAAATATGAATTACTCCTTTGTAACACTTCACTATCTTTAAAATTAACATTTTTTCAGCATTGCTATACTTGACTAAAATAATTACATATGTTATTATTTTTTTCAATAATTTAATAAATAGATACGATGAATTTTTGTAACATGTCGTTTATAAAACTAATAAATCGTACGTTACCGCTCATATTAGGTTTTAAAATACTAAAGTATACCTAAATATGGCGAGTTCTTAAAAAATAGGAGGTGCGACAATGTACGCAATTATAGAAACAGGTAACAAGCAGTACAAAGTTAAAGCTGGAGATACAATAAAAGTAGAAAAATTAGATTTGTCTGCTGGAGATAACCACGTTTTTAACAATGTTCTGGTTATAAATAATAATGGAAACCTTATTTTTGGTTCTCCTACTATTGCTTCAGCAACTGTTAGTGCAACTGTAACAGCTCAAAATAAAGCTAAAAAAGTTATAGTTTACAAATTTAAAGCTAAAAAAGGTTACCACAAGAAAAAAGGTCATAGACAACCTTATACAGAACTAAAAATAGAAAGCATAAACGCTTAGTATTTTGATAAAAATCGATATTTTAAAAAATTTAGATGGTGATGTTTTTTCTTTTAAAGTACAAAATCATGGAAATCCCTTGGTTTGTTCTGCTGTATCTATACTTTCTCAAAACTGTGTGAATAGCATAGAAGTATTAACAGAACTTAAAGAAAATGATTACGTTTTAGATTTTAAAGAAGAGGGATTTATATATTTTTCTATAATAAAAAATAAAATTAGCACAAATAATAAAGATGCTGCTTTATTATTGAATAGCTTTTTTCTTGGAATAAGCGAAATATTTAATGCCTATCCAAATGAAATAAAACTAAATGAAAAAATAAAATTAGAAAAAATCAAAAACCAATTTAAGCTAAAAAAATAAAATAGGAGGTATAAATCATGTTAAAAATAAATTTATCACTTTTTGCATCCAAAAAAGGAGTAGGTTCTACTAAAAATGGTAGAGAATCTATGTCTAAAAGACTCGGTGCAAAGCGTGCCGATGGTCAATTTGTTTTAGCAGGGAATATATTATATACACAACGTGGTACAAAAATACATCCTGGAAACAATGTAGGTCGTGGTAATAATGATTCTCTTTTTGCTCTTGTAGATGGTCGTGTAAAATACGAAAGAAAAGGAAGAGACAAAAAACAAGTTTCTGTATATGCAGTAGCTGAATAAAAAATTAAAAACAGACCTTTTTTGGTCTGTTTTTTTTCTAATATTATTTTTTTTCTAATATTAGAAAATTTTCTAACAACGAGGACATTATGTTTGTAGATAAAGCAAAAATTAAAATAACAGGTGGAAATGGTGGAAATGGTTGTATGTCTTTTTTGCGTGATAGGCATACCCCAAACGGCGGTCCAGATGGTGGCGATGGTGGTCGTGGTGGTGATATTATTTTTAGAGCAACAAAAGATATGTCAACACTTATGGATTTTAAATTTAAGCGTCATTTTAAGGCTGAAAATGGTGAAGATGGAAGAAAAAAAAATTCTAGTGGAAAATATGGAGAACATCTTATAATAAATGTACCAGTTGGTACAATTATACGTGAAGCTATATCAGGTAAAATAATGGTTGATATGTCTAAAGATGGTGAAGAAAAAGTAATTATAAAAGGTGCAAGAGGTGGTAGAGGAAACCAACATTTTGCAACTTCTGTAATGCAAGCCCCAAAATATGCTGAAAAAGGTAAAAAATCAAAAGAATATGATATTATATTAGAATTAAAACTACTTGCTGATGTTGGTATAATAGGCATGCCAAACGTAGGCAAATCAACTCTTTTAAAAATGGCGACAAATGCAAATCCTAAAATTGCTAATTATCATTTTACAACTTTAACTCCAAATTTGGGTGTTGTTCGTTCTAAATACGGAACTGATTTTGTTTTGGCAGATATACCGGGATTAGTAGAAGGTGCAAGTGATGGTGTTGGTCTTGGCTATGATTTTTTAAGACACGTAGAGCGTACAAAAATATTTATACATGTTTTAGATATGTCAGAGCAAACAGAAGATCCACTTAATAGTTTAGAAAAAATAAATAACGAGTTAAAAAAATACAAACCAGAATTATTGGAAAGACCAACCGTAATAGTAGCTAATAAAATGGATTTGCCAGAATCTTCAAAAAAATTGGAAGAGTTAATAAAAAAAATAAACAAAGATATTTTACCAATATCAGCAGCAACAAATAGAGGTATAAATGAATTACTTGAAAAAGTAGCTTATTTATTAGAAAAACATAAAGAAGATATTGTTTTTAAAGAAGAGTATGAAGAATATATAGAAACAGAAGAAGAAAAAACTAGCTTTACAATAGAAAAACCTAGTGCTAGAATTTTTGATATTAGAGGTACAGGTATAGCAAAAATGCTTGGTTATACAAGTCTTGAAACTGAAAAAGGATTTGCATTTTTTCAAAAATATTTGCGTGAAAATGGAATAATAAAAGCATTAGAAGAAAAGGGTATAGAAGAGGGAGATACGGTAAGGATGTATGATTTAGAGTTTGAATATTATCCTTAGAATTAATTTATATTATGTTAAATTATTGGTATTTAAGGTTTTAAAGTATAATATGTAATATAAACATAGCAAGAAATTTCTTACTATGTTTATAGTTTTTTCTAGTTAAAAATACTTATGGAAGGTAACATTTGCCCTTGACTCTGCCCTGTAGATTGACCTAAAAAACTGTTATTTTGATTTATTTGAGGATTATTTATAAAATTAACTCCTTGCATTGTATTATCAAATTGTGGATTTATATCTGTATTTCTTTGTTCCCATGGATTAGACATAGGTGTATTCTGTGGTTGTACATCTATAAGAGAATTGATTTGATTTGTGGGTATAACTCCACCAAATACCCCATATCGTGGTGCAAAATTACTACCTTGAGTGCTGCACCTTCATATTCTATATATTCTGGCAAGTTTTCAATAACAGTGTTTATATTTTGGTTAGACGTTTGTATTTCTCTTATTTCTACTTGATGTCTTGTAGTTGTATGTCTATGTTTATTGCGTATAATATCACTTAAATTATAAGAAAAACCATCTCTTTCAAATGGTTCTCTTCTTATCAAATTTACGTTCTCATGCGAATCTAGCTCGTATATTCTAATAATACGCCTATTATTTAAATCAATGTCCATTTCTTCAACTCTTACAGGAAAAACTTCAAGAGTATTCATTTCGCTTGCTATTTGTATTATTTCTTGCATATAATTTGGTTGTTCTACTATATCGCTATAATTATCTTCATTTGCAAACAAATTTATATTAAAAAAACCAAAAGTCAAAAGACCAGTAGTTAAGATTGTTTTTAATTTATTTTTCATTTTCTCATTCCTATAAATCTTATTAAAATTAGTTTCTTGGACACCTTTTAATTTTTCGTGAACTTGCTATTCAACATTTATGTAAGATGACTTAAAAAAGTCATCTCTAATAATTCTACTACCATAGATTTATTAATTTAGCTAAAATTGTTCCTTCCTACAATATTTTTTATTTATCAAAATTTCGAAATTAAAACTCTTTTAAAAAACACGCAGTTAACCACTCTGACAATTTTCCTTTGATTTGATTCATTCGCAATACTGCACTAGTTCTCAAGACAAGTATTTTAATTTTAAATTCAATATATTGAGTTTAAAAAGTAGGTTAGGACAATGTCCTATTTAATTATAAAGCTACGCACATTTAATTAATAAAAAATATTTATCAATTACTTTTTTCGCACAGTCATATATCTCCCTATATTGTGTTTTTTAAAGATATTCAGTTGTTAAAATATCTCCTCACTATATAAGGTAAAAAAATAAATAAAAATTGCAGTTTTTTTAATCTTTTTTAATATATTTTGAAAATTTGTACACTTGCACAAATAAATATATATTTTTATATATAATTTTTAGTTATTTTGTACATGAATTTTGCCTTAAAAAAGAAATAAAAAACACTAGACAAATATTAATTAAAAATTTCTAATTGTCTAGTGTTTTTGTATGAATTATTTTTTAGATTTTGTAATTCCCGAAACTTTGTACTCAAATATTTTTAAAACTACAGTTGTATGTATCTACTGCTATTTCGTCTATGTTATCCACTGTTAGTGTTCTACAAAATTTATTATTTGCATTTTCATTTGTAATCGTTATTTTTTAAAATATTTTAAACTAAAATAACTGTTATTATAAACTTTTTTAGGTTGTTCTTGTTCTGCTTTTTTTTCCAGTTCTTTGAATTTAGCCTCTACATAATCTTCAACGCTAAAAAGAGATGGATTTCTACTATATTGTTCTAAAAATTGAATTGTTGTAAAAGATACTTTAAATAACGGTATATCAGAAACTATATATTCGTATAAATCAAAATTTTTGTATTCTTCAATTTTTATAAATTTTCCTTTAGTTAAGCGATATGGGTCATGTTTCCTCATTATTTTATTCCTTTTTAATTTTTTATTATTATGTCATTAACAAAACTTTTTTGTTTTGTATGAAATAATTTTACCATAATATTTAAAAAATTGTGTGTTTTTATTTCAAATTTTTTTATTTTTTTTCAAAATAACAGTTATACATATTTTTTACATGATTTTTATCGAAAATATCTAAAAAAGTGTTTGTAAAGCTATTGACAAAATATCTTAAAATATGTACAATAATTATATCCTATTTATTTCAATCAGTAGTACATAGTAGTTCGATTATGATATTGTTGAAAATGAATTTAAATAGACAATAATATGTAAAGGTGGTGTTTAAATTATGGCATTTTTTTTGTACTGTATAAATTTGGGATATTTAAGTTTTAAGCCTTTGAGGGAAGTTGCTTGGGGTTAAATTAAATATGTAATAGTGATATTTAAAAAAATAAACATAATAAGGATAAGGAGGTCAAAAAATTGGCTAACGAATATAAAAAAGAAGCCAAAATACTAGATAAAGAAGATTTAATAAATAAATTCTTTAATCTAGGTGGCAATAGTCAAACTGAAAGTATTGAAGAAATTCAAGAAAAATTAAAAGAATACCAAAAACTAAATGGTTCTGATAAACAAATTTCAGATATTTTACTTTTAATTAAAATGTCTAAGTTGGAAGCTAAATTTGATGATTTCGAAGAATCTTGTGAAATAGTAGCACCAATAATTGAAAGAGCTACTACTCAAGAGGAATTAGATTTATTTGATATTAGAATTGTAACAGCAGTTGTTGGTCATACAAAAAATTATAAACAATCTTGGTTAATTGGTGAAAAATTATTAAGAGATTTAGAAAAATACAAAGACCATCCTAAATATTCTCGTATAAAAATGGCTATAAATTCAAATGTTGGTTCTAGGTCAAAGCGTTCAAAATATTACGACAATGTATCAGATTACGAAGAGTTAAAAAAACAATTTTTGATACATATAGAAAATGCAATTAATTTATGTAAAAAAGAAAATTTTAAAGATTTTACTGGTATCAATACTGTTAGAAAAGGTCTTTTTTTAGGCGATTTTGACCTTGTTGAAAAAGGTTTGAAATTTATTGAAGAAAATGCAAATGATAAAAGCTATGAAATGGCAATAACTGAAATAAATGAATATAAAGCATTTATTAGATTTCCTGTAACAGTACCACAATTAAAATCTATAATTGGTAAAAATATTAAAATACACAGAAAAGCAAGCAGAATTAGATCTGAAGAACTAGCAGATATGTTGGGTATTGAGAGTTCTACTTTAAGGCATATAGAAAGAGGAAATAAGAATATTAGCCTAAGTGTTTTATTTAAATTATCTGGATTTTTGAGAATTTCTATAGATACTCTTTTCCACGATGCAGGTAAAGAAGTTCTTCCAAGAGACAAGAGCCCAATATTAATAAATGAACTTAATACAATGATAGTACAGTTCGACCCTGAAGAATTAGAAGATTTGACAGTTGTTGTTAGACAATTTTTAAATCTTAAAAATAAGTTAAAAAAAGCCTAGTCGATTGACTAGGCTTTTGTCGTTTATTTAATTATAAAATTTTTTTACTGACCATCTATATAAGGAGTTTCAGAAGTAAGACCCCACAAATGTGTTGTCCAAAAAGATGGAACAGATGGGTCTCCTGTTAATTCCATAGAAAAGTTTGCAACACGGTTATTTACTGCCATAAGAGTTATTGCAGCATTAGTAGGGAAAATAACAGCTGCATCATAAACAGCTCTTTGCCACATTTTTACTGTTTCCAGTAGAAAATCTTCGTCCCACATCTCGTCGGATTCAAATCGGTCAAATATTGCCTGCCACTCTGGACTTGTATAACGTGTATGATTATTTTGAGTTTCTGGACCAAATAAATTTACAGGACTAGGATTAGCTCCAAAATTCCAGCCAATCATAAAAAAGTCTACTTCTCCATTGTCTATTTCATTTGTACGCATATCGTTAAATAAAGGAGTTTCTACTAAACGGTTTTGCCAGAATACTACTCTTAGTCCTACATCTCTCCAATTTTGTATTTCTAGCTGTCTATTTAATTCATTTGCAGGGCTACCAGTTTGAGCTGCATATACTATAGTAAGAGGACTACCATCTGGACGTTCTCTATATCCATCGCCATCTATATCTGCATATCCTGCTTCGTCTAATATTTGTCTTGCTAAACCTGGGTCAAAATTATTACTTGTAGGTATACTACGGTCTATCCAGTCCATACGACGAAGCCCAAAGTATATACTACCAGTTGGAACAGTTAGCCCATTAAAAAGTTCTCTACCAGCTCCAACATGGTCTATAGCTAAGGCTATTGCACGACGTACTGGCTCAGATATCCTTGGTGTTTCGTCTGTTACAACTCTACCTTGTTCTGCGTCCCAACTACCCATTCTAAAACCTAACCAAAAGTTATTATTATTTGTAAAAGGATTGGATAAAAATTGTACATTTGTCATATATCTAAATTGTTCCGTAAATTGTGATTGTGGAAAAGCAAGAGCAATATCATACATACCTTCTTGCATTGCCATAGGGGTCATTAATGGGTCTATTACTTCTATCGTTACAGATTCTAAATTAGGCACCCCACGCCAATAATTTTCATTCCTTACAAGACTTACAGATTCTCCAGGTACCATAGCATTTAATATAAAAGGACCATTTCCAAGAGCTTCATGTCTTGCATTAGGATGCTCCTCCATATCTGCAACTGCTATACCAGCCCAATGGTGCCTAGGTGATGGCGATGACCAAAAACCCAATGCAGGCATTGTTGGAGGAAAGTCTATAAAGTGTATTGTAAGCTGCATTTTATCTTCCGAAAGAACTAGACCAGATATGTAGTCTGCCTCTCCGTTTCTGTATTCTACAGCACCAACTACGTTTGAAATTTGGTTACCCCATCTTGGACCAGTATAGTCTGGGTGAGCTATAACCTCGTGTGCAAATACTAAATCATCCAAAGTTACAGGTACACCATCATGCCAGTAACTAACATGGTTTTTTGTAATTGTTGCTGTTCTTGTTTCTCTATCAAATTCTACAGTTGCAATAGTTCCTGTATTGCTTATATTTAAATCCATACCTACAACAAAAAGAGGTTCATGTGTAAATTCTCTTATTTGAGTATCTATTACACTTATCTGAAAAAGAGAATCGAACATACCCGGTATTGGTGCAGTTTGTGGCATTGCTACTCTTAGCTCTCCACCTGGTATAATAGGATTTGGATTGTTATAGGCAGTAGCAAATTGAGAAGACACTTGCTCTAGAACTTCAAACGGATTGTTTAATATTTCGTCTACTGTAACAGTTTCTTGAGGTGGAGGTGTTATAGTTGTTTGGTTACCATTACCGACTTGACTTGGGGTAGTAACGTTTCCACCACCTCCACACGCTACCAAAAATGTTGTAGCTGCTAATATAGATGAAACTAAATATTTTTTGCTCATTTAAAAAACCTCCTTTATATATATTATATGATTTTTCGTGTATAAAAAATCATATTAGACTAATTAGTGAAATAAATTTATTCACTCTATCATAAAATTATTTGAAATGCAAAAAACAATTTTTAATTGTTTAGTCAGCAAAAATAAATGAAAACGTTTTTCTTTCATTTATTTTTGCTGGTTTTTTTCGAGTGGTTTTCTCGAAAAAAAACCAGCAAAAATAAATGAAAACGTTTTTCTTTCATTTATTTTTGCTGGTTTTTTTCGAGTGGTTTTTTTCGAGTGGTTTTCTCGAAAAAAAACCGCTCATTATCTCCGTTGCTTTGGATTTGCAGCTCTACTTACTGCTTGACCTACACCGTATATACAAATAGTCATTAGAAAAACAAGAAAAGCAGCGGGTACCCATTGCCAAAGTCTATTTGCAAGTACAACAGGATTCATAGCACGAGATATAAGCTGTCCCAAGCTAGGTGTTCCAATAGGAAGCCCAAAACCAATTACTGTAAGTGCAGTTTCAAGCCCTATATTCCCAGCAAGAGAAATTATTGTACCAACCATCATATAAGATAAAATATTTGGAAATATCTTTTTAAATATTATTTTATAATTTGGAGTACCCAATGTTTTTGATGCTTGTACATAATCTTTTGCAGACTCTTGTAATACTCTAGGTCTAATACTAAGTAGCCCACCTGTCCAAATAAAAGATGTCATTATTACAATAAACTGCCACATTCCATAGTTCGGAGATAGTGTAATTAAAACTACTATTACCATAAGAGTAGGCACCATAATAAAGAAATCTGCTACACGAACAGCGATAAAATCGTAATAACTACCATAATAGCTAGAAAAAAGACCAATAGTATATCCTATAAAAAGAGAAAGTATTGTAACAGCAAAGGCAATAGTAAATGTATTTCTTGCACCAAGAAACAACATATTTATCATATCTCTACCACCTTCATCTGTACCCAAACGTCCAAATTGTTGTGGAGATTGGTTTAACTGTCCTAATATAATACGAGTTGTATAACCCTCATCTATAAACATAGGTATTACAAAGGAAAAAATAAGTACAGCTATAAGCATAAAAAAAGATACAAATGCAAATTTATCTTTTTTTATTTCTGCCCAAGACAAATCCCAAAAATTAGGTATTCTTTCAATTTTCATTAAAATCACCTCCTATTTTATACGTATTCTAGGGTCGAAAATTGTAAGCATAATGTCAGATATTAAAAATCCAGCCATAGTTAATATGGAATAAAAAACTACTAGAAAATTAACAATTGGCCAATCTCTTTGACTTACAGAAGTAAAAAATAATTGACCCATACCTTGAAAAGTAAATATATTTTCTATTATTAAAACACCACTAAAAAGACCAGCTATAAGACTACCAGAAGTAGCAGCTATTGGTAACATGGAATTTCTAAAAATATGATTTCTATAAACTTTGTCCATAGAAAGACCTTTTGCTCTAGCTGTTACAGTATAGTCTAAATGTCTTTGTTCGTTTATCTCGTTGGATAAAAATCTTATTACACTAACACCTGATAAAAGACTAATAGATAAAGCAGGTAAAATAACGTGCTGTAATCTACTTCCCCATATCTCAAAAAATGTTCCATTTACTACTCTTACATCTATAGAACCCCTTAGTGGCAATATTCCAAGTATTATACCAAAAAACCACTGCAACACAATAGCAAAAACTACAGTTGGTATAGACATTTGAACAAAATTATAAAAAGATATTATTTTTTCACTTGGCTTATCCCAATTTTTACCTGCAATAATTCCAAGAGGTAAAGCAAATGAATATATTATAACAATAGAAACAATAGATAAAAGAAGCGTATTACCTATTCTTTCTGCAACCATTTCTAAAACAGGTCTTCTATGCACAAGGGATAACCCAAAATCACCACTTAGCATATCTCCTACCCATCTTGTATATCGTATATGCCATGGGTCGTTTAGTCCGTGTAATTCACGCAACTCTTCTTCACGTTCCGAACCTATGGTTGGGTCTTCTACAAACCTACCAGAAAAAGCATCTCCGGGCATAAATTCTGCCAAAATAAATATTAAAAGTGTTACACCAATCAGTTGTGGTATTAGCATAATAATACGTCTAAATGTAGTTTTCCACATAAAAAATCACCTACTTTCTATGGCATAGCAACATAATGTTCTTCGCTTAGTTTTTTTAAATCGTAAACTGTACCATCTTCTTTATAATATCTACTTTTAGAATTTTCGTATTCCTCTGCTATCTTTTTTCTTATTTCAGCATTTTTTTGCCTATTTTTTGTGTCCAAATCTGGAGTCGCAGCCATAAGTCTTTTTGTGTATATATGAACAGGATTTTTGTATATTGTATCTTCTGTACCTTTTTCTACAAACCTAGATTTGTGCATTACCATTAAATTTTTGCACATATATTCAACAACACCTAGGTCGTGGCTAATAAATAAGTATGCTATGCCAAATTCCTCTTGTATATCTTTTAAATAATTTAAGACTTGTGCTTGTACAGATAAATCTAATGCAGATACTGGCTCATCGCAAACTATTAGCTTTGGTTTTAGTGCCAATGCACGTGCTATACCTATACGCTGTCTTTGTCCCCCCGAAAATTGGTGAGGATACTTTAGAATATTTGAAGAAGAAAGACCAACTATAGACAAAAGCTCTTCTACTTTTTTTCTCTCCTCTACCTTTGTAAGTTTTTCGAAATTTCTAAGTGGTTCAGCTATAATATCTAAAACTCTTTCTTTTGGATTCATAGATGAATACACATCTTGAAAAATCATTTGTACATTTTTTCTATAGGGAGAACGATTTTTTCCTATATATTTTGTTATATCTTCCCCATTAAAAACGATTTGTCCGCTATGTATCTTGACAAGCCCAAGTATAGCTTTACCTGTTGTACTTTTTCCACAGCCAGACTCTCCAACAAGACCTACTGTTTCTCCCTCTCCTATGGCAAAACTTATGTCGTCTACAGCTTTTACATGACCTATTGTACGACCCATTAAACCACCTTTTATGGGATAGTAAACTTTTAAATTTTTAACCTCTAATATATTTGCCATAACTATTCCTTTTCTTTTACTTTTTCTATACTAGAATCTTGAAAATGAAAGTTTTTATAACAGCTACAACGTACAAAGTGATTTGGTTCTATTTCTTGCAATTTTGGGTTTTCTTCATGTTCTTTTTCATTTATCCATGGTATTCTTGAAGAAAATCTACATCCATCTCTAGGCATATTCATCAAATCTGGTACAGAGCCGAAAATAGTATTTAATCTATTCGTAGATTTCGATTTTCTAGGTATACTACTAAGCAGAGATTTTGTATATGGATGTTTTGGATTTTCAAATATTTCATCTACATTTGCAAGCTCTACTATCTGACCTGCATACATTACAGCTACTCTATCTGCCATTTCTGCAACTACACCCAAATCGTGCGTTATTAATATTACACTTGCTTTCGACTTTTCTTTTAAATCTCGCATCAAATCTAAAATTTGTGCTTGTATGGTAACATCTAGTGCTGTTGTAGGTTCATCTGCTATAAGTAAAGATGGAGAAAGAGATAGTGCAATAGCAATAATAATACGCTGCCTCATACCACCAGAAAGTTCGTGAGGAAAAGAATTATAAGCAATTTCTGGATTTGGTATTCCTACATCTTCTAAAAGTTCTAATGCTCTATTTTTTCTATCTAGGCTATTTAAGTTTGTGTGTATTACAAACATTTCTTCTATCTGTTTACCTATCCTATGGAGAGGGTTAAGAGCAGAGAGGGGGTCTTGAAAAATCATCCCTATTTCTTTTCCTTTTATTTTGTTAAGACCATGTTCGCTTATAGAAACTAAGTCTTTACCACCAAAATTTATCTCACCTTCTATTTTAGTATAATTTTCATTGTGAAGACGAAGTATAGACATGGCTGTAGCACTTTTTCCACAGCCAGACTCTCCAACTATAGCAAATACCTCATTTTCCATAATATCTAGGTCAATATTATCTACAGCTTTATAATATTGACCATTCATTTTAAAAGAAACACTAAGTTTCTTTATAGACAAAGCTCTATTTTTCATAATTTCCTCGCATATTTTAATTAACTCGCTTACAAGAAACGAGAAGATAAATTTGACTTGTCTACTAAAAAATGTTTTTTAAAAAAATCATTTTTCATAAATATTTATGTTTTAATTAATATATGTGATAAAAATCCATTTGTCAATGAAATTTTGTGATTTTTTTGATTTATTTTAGGTTTTATTAAAATAAACAGATGAATAAAGTCTACTACACAGAAATTTCTTGTTTAAGCATATTCTCAATAAAAATTCCATAACCCTTAGTAGGGTCTTGAACAAAAACATGGGTTATAGCACCTATTATTTTATTGTTTTGTATAATAGGACTACCACTCATTCCTTGAACTATTCCATTTGTTTTTTCTAATAATTCATCATCTGTTATTTTTATTACCATACCTTTAGAATTATCGGATACATTTTTATTTATAGCTTCAATGTTTACTTTGTATAATTTTGGTTCTTTTTCTATATTTGAAATAATAAATGCGTCTCCTGTTTGTATTTCTTCTGTTTTAGCTGCCATCATGGTCATTGATGTGTTTATTTTACTTTCATCTAAATTTCCAAAGATACCATGTTTAGTATTTATTTTTATCTCTCCTATTATTTTATTTTCATTTAAATAGCCTACTAATTCTCCGGGGCTTCCCTTTTTACCTTTTTTTATAGATTCTATTTCTGTTAAGCTAATTTTACCATCTTTTATATTCATTAATTCTTTAGTGTTTGTATCCATTATTCCATGACCTAAAGCTCCAAACTTGCCCGAAAACGGATTATAGTATGTTATGGTTCCTATTCCTTGTATCATATCTCTTACCCAAACACCTATTTTTCTATCTCCTAGGCTATCATCTATTGGAATTATTGTTGTTGTTATCATATTTTCATTTCTTTTTATAACCAAATCTATTTTTTCATGCTCATTTACTATATCTACTAAATCTTCTTTTTTTTCTAATCTTATATTATTTGCAAATATTATATGGTCGCCTATTTGAAGGTTTTTTGCAGGAGTTTGATTATTACCAAAACCATCTATTACATCTCCTATACCAAGCACCATAAGACCATCTGTATTTACTTTTATACCTACTGTTATGCCAACCGGTGTTAAAAATGTATCTTCTATAGATGCAAAAATAGACTCTTCTTTAAAAATATTATTTAAAGAAATGTAGTAAATTAAAGTACATAACATAAGAATATTTGAAGTAGCTATTAGTGATGACCAAAAGTTTATTTTTTTAAATTTCAAAATTTTTGATTTTAATTGTAGCATTTTTAATATATCCCCTTTTTATTGCTTTTGTTTCCGAACTGCTTTTTTACTATGTTTTTTAATATAGTTAAGTTAACCTTTTTTCTATATTGCTATACTTTTTAAGTTTTGGATATGTTACAAATTAGTTGTAAAACAATTAAAAATATTTTTTAAACATTATCAAAATTTACCAGTATTAAAAAATATTTAAAAACAAAAAATATAGCTGTATGTGTTAGCTTTAAAATTATTTGAAAAATTTTAAAATTAATACAGACAAAATATAGATAAATAATAAACATATAGGAGTAAATATGTCCAACAGAAATCAAGCTGAATTAAACTCTATAAGGGAGATTGTTTCTTGCCATATGACAAGTGCCTGTAAACTTGATGATTATGCAAATAAATGTACAGACCCACAAATAAAGCAAATGTTTTCACAAAGTGCACAATCCGCTAGGCAGAGTGCTAGTAAATTAACAAATATGCTTTAATTTTTTAAAATATAGGAGATATAAAACATGAATGAAAAAGAAATGGTTTTAGACGTATTAACAGGTATCAAATCTAGTATTGGTAGTTATGCAAAATGTATAACAGAATGTTCAGACCAAAATTTGAGACAAACTTTTCAACAAATGAGAGATGGAGATGAAAAGTTTCAATACGATTTATACAAAATAGCAGAGCAAAAAGGTTATTATAAACCATCTTGCCAAGCAAACGAGCAAGAAAAAACTGATGTAAAGAATTTTCTGATGCAAGGTGCTCATTAAATAAGACATAAAGAAAAATCCGACATAAGTTCGGATTTTTCTTTATGATAATTTTGTTAATATATAGTTAATATATATCAGTAGGATCCGGTCCAAATTGTGGTGTAAAAAATTTTTGCACTATTCTTGTTCTGTAACCATCTGTGTAAAAACCTATACCAATATATAATTCATTTCCCAACAAATTATTTCTATGTCCTTCACTATCTATCCATCTTTGTACAATTTGATTTGGAGTAGAATTGTGAAGTTGGTCTACATTTTCTGCCAAAGAAGACCACGCAATACCTGCTGCTGCTAGTCTATCAGCTGGTGTAGAATTATTTGAACCGATATGCCCCATAAGATTATTTTCAACTAAATCACGGCTAAAATTTCTTGATACTATAGCTATATCTTCTCTCCATATAAAAGGAGGTAGACCATTATTTTCTCTATACTCATTAGTTAAATCGAAAATTAGCCATTCAAATTCTCTAAATGATATTTGATTTGGAGGATAATTAGATATAGCATATTCAATAATCTCTTCAATTAAATCATTAAATGTATCTAATAAATTAACATTCCCAATATAAGTTGCAAAATCTCTTGCCGATTCCACTTTTTCTATCAGTCTATTGTATTGCTCTGGAAAACGGTTTTGATATATATAAGAAGTACCGTTATTTGCATATATTTTTTGACTGAAAGAAGATATAAAAAATATAGCAAAAATAGTTAAAATAAATTTCATCGTTAAATTACACTTTCAAAAAAAATTAATATTAAATAATTACAAAATTAAGAATTTAAAGCAGCTCCAACAAGTTTATTTATGTCGTCTATGTTGTTGTCGCTCATATATTGCTTTATTCCATCTAAAATATTCATTGTAACACGTGGATTACCAAAATTAGCAGTACCAACACCTATCGCTGTTGCTCCTGCAAGTATAAACTCTAATGCATCTTCTGCATTTGTTATACCACCCATACCTATTATTGGTATTTTAACATCACTTTTTGCTACTCTATATACTGCACCTACAGCTACTGGTTTTACCGATGGTCCTGATAAACCCCCTATTTTGTTTCCTAAAGATGGTTTTTTTCTAAATATATCTATTCGTACACCTATTAGTGTATTAATCATACTTAGAGCATCTGCACCTGCAGCCTCTGCTGCTTTTGATATTTCTACAATGTCCGATAAATTATTTGGGCTTAGTTTTACTATTAATGGGATTTTTGTAACTTTTCGCACTTCACTTACTATTTTTGTTGTAGTTTCTATATCTCTTCCAAAGTTTGCCCATTTATTTTCTGTATCTGGATTTAAAGGACTAAGATTTAACTCTATCATATCGATTCCGTCTACAGAATTTAATCTTTCTACTACGGATACATATTCTTTTATTTCATGCCCACATACGTTTACTATTACATTTGCATTTAAATTTTTCAAAAATGTAATATCATTTTTTATAAAATTTTCAACTCCAGGATTTTGAACACCAATAGAATTTAACATACCTCCATATGTTTCTGTTATTCTAGGTACTGTATCTCCCATCCATTCATCTAACGAAACTCCCTTTGTTGTAAGTGCACCAAGTATGCTTAAATCTGTGTATGTACCATACTCTTTACCACTATTTACTATACCTGCTGCCGTTGTTATTGGTGATTTCCATTCTACTCCTGCAATATTTACCGATAATATCATGTCCAAACCATCTCCTTTGCATTAAATACAGGACCTGTACAACATACTCTTCTATATGCCCATTCTCCATCTTTTGTATGAACTTTCGTTACACAAGCAAGGCAAGCACCGATAGAACAAGCCATATGTTCCTCTAAAGAAACAAAGCATTTTGTATCGTTGCTATCTGCATATTTTGCAACAAATTTTAGCATTATCGTAGGACCACAACTGTAAATAACATCATAGTATGGTTCTGTTTTCATTACAGAAATAACATTTCCATGATGTCCATAACTACCATCATCTGTTGTTATATACACATTATCCGAATATTTTTTAAAATCTTCTTCAAGTATTACTTGACTAACACTTCTAAATCCAAGATAAACGAAAATTTCTGAATCAGGTACTTCATTTTTTATTTTTTTACAAAGCTCAAGTAATGGAGGAGTACCAATACCGCCTCCTACAACTGCAAATTTTTTAGTATTTGGTAATATTCTAAAAGAATTACCAACTGGACCTATACCCTTTATTATTTGTCCTTTTTCGTATTTAGAGATTTGTCTTGTACCACTTCCACCAGCTCTATATACTATTCTAAAAATTCCACTTTCTTTATCTATATCACACAAAGAAAGTGGTCTTGGTAAAACCATAGCAGGATTATCTGTAAAAAGAGAAACAAATTGTCCTGCTTTTGCCTTAGACACCTCTTCAGGAGATTTTATATATAAATCATAAATATCTAAGGCAATTTGGTCATTGCTTATTATTTCTGCTTCAAAAACATCTTTCATAAAACTAATTCCTTTCTAAAAAATTGTATATTTTTTAGTTTTGTAATTTATATTATCACAAAACATATATAAATGTACATAAAAATCAGGTATTATATTAACATTTTTATTACTATATTGCAAATTTTTTGTATGTATGATAGGGTTTAATTTATAGATACGAGTTATATTTTAATATTGATAAATACGAATTAAAATTTATTAGTTTATGAGGTAGAAAAAAATTGAGAAAAAATGATAAATCTCTTATAATAAAAAATGCAAAGGTAGTAGGAAATCAGTCTTTAAAAGAAAAATTAGTAAATATTTTAATTTTGAACGGGATAATTAGTAAAATATATCCAAGTAATGAAAATATATTTGATACAGAAAATTATAAAATTATTTATAGAACATTACCATCACTCGATTTAAAGGGCACATCATACATTAGTTCGGGTTGGATTGATGCACATGTTCATTGCTTTGAAGAAATCGAATTATATTTTGAAATACCAGATATTATAGGAGTTAATAGTGGTGTTACTACAATTGTCGATGCTGGCTCTACAGGAGCAGATAATATAGGGATATTTTATGAAAAAATTAAAAATATAAAAACAAATGTATATTCTTTACTCAATATCTCGAAAACTGGTATAATAGCACAAAATGAGCTTTCTAACTTAAATAACATAAATATTGATATTGCTGTAGAAACCGCCAACAAATATAGTAATTTTATAATAGGTTATAAAGCAAGAATGAGTAAAACTGTAGTTGGTGAAAATGGAATAATACCATTATTAATGGCAAAAGAAATTCAAAAAAATAAATACTTACCTATAATGTGTCATATTGGTTCTTTTCCTCCTAGTTTAGAAGAAATTACAGAAATTCTTGAAAAAGATGATATAATTACTCATTGTTTTAATGGGAAACAAAACGGAATTTTAGATAATAAAACTATGATGATAAAAAGTTGTGCAACAAGAGCATATGAAAAGGGAGTTTTATTTGATGTTGGTCATGGAAAGGATAGTTTTAATTTTAATGTTTCAAAAGTCGCTAAAAATAATGGTATAATTAATTTTACAATAAGCACAGATATTTACAATAAAAATAGAGTAAATGGTCCTGTTTATAATTTAGCAACTACTATGGAAAAATTTTTGTATTTAGGATATTCTCTAGAAGAAGTTATAAGTAGTGTTACAATAAAACCAGCTTTAGCATTAAAATTGAAAAATAAAGGATTAATTAAAGAAGGGTTTGATGCTGATTTGACTATATTTAATATAGAAAATGTATCAGAAAATTGTGCCAAAATTTTAATAGATTCCAATGGTAATAAAGTGAAAACGACAAAATTAATAAAACCTATTATGACGGTAGTTAGGGGTAATTATTATGAATGCCAACTATTATGAGAATAAATTAGATTTAAAAAAAGTAATAAATGCTTCTGGAAAGATGACAATCTTAGGTGTATCCAAGGTAAATAAAAAAGTGATTGATGCTCAAAATTATGGAGCAACAAATTTTTTTGAAATGGATGACTTATACATAAAATCTGGAAAATATATAACAAATTTAATTAACGAAAAAGTAAAATCTAATTCATATTTTGAAGATGCACAAATAGTATCTTGTACCTCGGCTGGTATTGCACAAATGGTTGCAACAACTATAGCAGAAAATATTACAAAAATACAAAATGAAAAACTTAATGCTCCTTTTGATTTTATAAATTTCAAAAAAAGAGAAGTAATTATTGCAAAAGGTCATAATATAAATTATGGTACACCTATAGAAATTATGATAAAGCTAGGAGGAGGAATAGTTGTAGAAGCAGGTTATGCAAATATGTGTAATCTTGATGATTTTAATAATAAACTTACAGAAAATACAACAGCTATTTTATATGTAAAAAGTCATCATACAGTACAAAAAAACATGTTATCATTAGAAGATATGGTTAAATTCAGTAAAAGCAAAAATGTACCTTTAATAGTAGATGCTGCAGCTGAAGAAGATATACTAGCATATTCTAAATTAGGAGCGGATGTAGTAATATTTAGCACTTCAAAAGGGTTAAATGGACCTTCTTCTGCTATTGTTTTAGGAAAGAAAAAATTTATAAATGGATTAAGGATACAAAACAAGGGTATAGGTCGTGCAATGAAAGTAGATAAAAGCACAATTTTTGGAACAATAAGGGCAATAGAAGACTATATATATGATATTTCTAGTAATGAAACAAATAAAATAGATACTTATACTATAGCAACAAAATTTGTAGATAAATTAAATAAAATACAAAATATAAATGCTAGTATTGTTAAAGATAGTGTAAGAGAAATTTATAGAGCAAGTATCCAATGTGAAAAACCAAAAATTGCAGCTAAAATAATTAAAATGCAAAAAGAACAAAGCCCATCAATATATGTTCGAGAATATCAAGCAAATATAGGTATAATAGAGTATGATGTAAGAGCTATATCGGAAGAAGAAATAGAGATTATAATCCAAAGTTTAAAAAATATTATGAAAAATATTGAGGAGCATGATGAATAATATAAAATTTTATAAAAATAGAGTAACGTTAAATGTACTAGTTGGTAACTTAAAAAACGCTGTAGATTGCTATAATGCAGCTGATGGCTATATAGTTCTAGGACTTTTATCAAAAAAATATAAAGATGATATTTCTGCATTAAACGAAATGGAAAAATATTCTACAGAAGTAAATAGTGCAATTTCTATAGGATTAGGAGGAGGAGACCCAGAACAAAGTCATATGGTATCAAGACTTACAAAAGTATTGAAACCACAACATTCCAATCAAGTTTTTACTGGTGTTGGTATAACAAGAGGAGGATGTTCTTCTGTATTTATAAATTGCTTAGTATCTCCAACTGGAAAGGCTGGGTATGTTAATATTGCAACCGGTCCTCTTAGTAGTAAGGAAGAACCAGCAATAGTAAGTATAGAAACTGCTATTTCCATGGCTAAAGATATGGGTGGAAATTCCCTGAAATATTTTCCGATTAATGGATTACAATATAAAGAAGAATATATTAGTGTTGCTAATGCATGTTCTAAATCTAATTTTGGATTAGAACCTACTGGGGGTATAGATTTAGAAAATTTTGAAGAAATACTGAAAATAGCACTAGATGCAGGTGTACCTAAAATAATACCACATATTTATTCTTCTATAATAGATAAAGAGACAGGTAATACAAGAGTTGAAGATGTAGTCAAATTATTTGAAATAGTTAAAGCATTGTTATAGAAAACTTGTACAGGAGGGACTATGAAAATAGCAGCATTTGGAGAAGTTATGATGCGTCTTACCCCACCAATTTATATGATGTTTGAGCAATCTAACCATCTTACATATTCTTTTGTTGGCACAGGAGTTAATATATTAAGTGGTATGTCTAGGTTTGGACATGAAACAAAGATTATTACAACTTTACCTAAAAATACTATTGGTAGAGTTGCTAAAAGTGAATTAAGAAAAATGGGGATTGATGATAAATTTATAAAACAAGAGGGTAACCATATAGGTAGTTACTTAGTTGAAATTGGTTACGGAGAACGACCTTCAATAGTAACTTATCAAAACAGGCTAAACAGCAGTTTTTGTGAAAGTAATTTAGAATATTATAATCTTGATGAAATTGTAAAATGGGCAGATATAGTACACATATGCGGTATAACATTGAGCCTTACTTCTAATGTAAGAAAAATAGCTACTACATTAGCAAATTTTACAAAAAAAAAGGGCAAAACTATTTGTTTTGACTTTAATTTTAGACCAAAATTAAATGAAAATTTTGATATGTCTGAATTAAAATCTGCATATTCAGAAATATTGAATGTCTCTGATATTATTTTTTGTAGCAGTGCAGACCTTATTAGCGAATTTGATGTTGCTACAACACTTAATGAAGTTGAACTTTTTATTCAAACCGCAAAGATGTCTGCAAAACATTATACAAAAGATGGTGGCGAAAAAATATTTTGCAGTAAAATTGATATTTCATATGAAAATGGTACGGGAACAGTAGGTATTATAGTAAAAGGTGAAAATGTTACTATTTCAAAACCTGTTAAAATTGAAACACTTGATAGAATTGGGGCAGGTGATGCTTTTGCCACAGGTGTATTAAACGGTATAGCTAAAAATTGGAATGATGAATTAACTTTAGATTTTGCAATGGCAAATTTTAAATTAGCACATACTACTGTTGGTGATGTTGGAATGTTTGAAGAAGAACAAATTTTATCTTATATGGCTAATCCTAAATTAAATTTGATAAGATAGAAAGAATTTTATGATTTAAAGCATAAGTTTTTTAAATAAACCTATGATAATAAAAATATGTATGTTAAAATATATTTTATTTTTTAATCTTATGAAATCTTTAAATTTTGAGGTATTTATGAAAAAGATTGTATTTTTGAAATTATTAATTTTTAAAATAATTTTCTTGTTTATTTTAATTTTTTACATTATGCGTAAAATGGAAAAATTAATAGTATTTATAAAAAAACAAGATCCAGCTATAAATTCTACAGCAGAATGCTTTTTATATCAAGGTTTGTGGGCTAGATTTTTTCATTACCCTGCACATTTTTTATACAAGAAAAATTTGTTTTTTTTAGCTCGTGTAATTTCTCAGGCTTCTAGGTTTTTAACAGGTATAGAAATACATCCTGGCGCTGTTTTATCTGAAACTGTATTTATAGACCATGGTTCAGGAGTTGTATTTGGTGAAACGAGTGTAATAGGTGAAAATGTAATTGTTTATCAGGGAGTTACACTAGGGGGAACAGGAAAAGATACAGGAAAAAGACATCCAACTGTAGGAAACAATGTAATGATAGGAGCTGGTTCCATGATACTAGGGCCTATAAACATAAAAGATAATGCAAAAATAGGTGCTTTGTCTGTAGTTTTAGAAGATGTAGAAGAAGGTTCTACAGTAGTAGGTATAAAAGGCAGGCTTGAAAATCTCTTGAGATATGGTAAATTATAAATAATATTTAATTTTATGTCTTAAATACTTTGATACATAGTCAAAATTTATAAAAAAATTTGACTAATTTTTTCAAAAAAGATATACTAAGTGGGAACGGTATTTTGTAAATAAATTTATACATTTACAAAATAATTACCATGAGCGAAGGGAGGGAGAAAAATGTCGGAAGTTAGGGTAAAAGAAAATGAAACTTTAGAAAGTGCCCTTCGTAGGTTTAAAAGAAATATTGCAAAAGCTGGAATAATGGGAGAGGTACGTAAAAGAGAGCATTACGATAAACCTAGTGTTAAACGTAAGAAAAAGAGCGAAGCTGCAAGAAAAAGAAAATCAAATTAATTATATAAAGGTCAAAGCTATATGCTTTGACCCAAATTTTTAAAAAGCAACCTTTTGATATCAAAAGGTTGCTTGGATATATAGAAAATAAATATAATACATAAAAAGATTATTGCAATAATACTCCTTCCCTCTAATTAAACCAATAACAATAATAACAATACATGCATTTCTACAAATTTTGAATATCTATTTTAAAAGGACTAGCAGGCATATTATACCCATTGTACAATGTTATATAAGGGGAATCGAAATATCCAAACTCTACTGTATCGTATTTATCTATATTTTCCACTAAAAGACAATTGTTTTCTATTTTTGCAAATTCAAAAATTTTTTTACTATCATTTTTGTTTGATAAAATAACAAAAGGTCTACCATTTATCCATAACCCCATAGCGTATTTAAAACTTATAGTTATTGTTCTATTATTTTCATTATATATAGCCGACTGTACTTGAGGACCTGTTTCTAATTCATTATATTTGTCCGAATATCTTTTATCGGATTGAACTAGTAAAGCTAGACGCTCACCTACAGTTTTTTTATTCTTTGGATGTAAGTCATTGTACTCTCCAGAATCTATTATTACTGCCATTTTTGAATTTGGTATTATTTCAACTAAGTTTCTTTGCATTTCTCTAAACTTAGCCCAGTTTTCACCATTTCCATGAGGGTCTACGTAATTGGCAAGTTGTGTATAGTATACAGGAAGTTGTTCAATCTCATCAGTATAATACTTATATTGATTGTAAGATTCTTCACGTATGTGATTTATTAAATCTTTAAAAAGTTCTGGATAAATGTTAGGACTGTTAGTATTTGACTCTCCTTGATACCAAAGCATGGCGCTTATACTATATCCGAGTATAGGGTATAGCATAGTATTATACACGCAGGTAGGCATATTATAAAACCATGTAGATGGTTCTAGCATTTCCATTTCATGACCTTTTTCATATTCCCATTTACCCGATATTTCTATTTTTTTGCCGTCAAGTTCTATAAAATGTTTATGGCCGTATGCAAATTTTATAGGGTTTGACTCTCCTACCACCCTGATTAATATAGTAGCTTGACCATTAGTTAATATACCATTAGGTATTTTAAGTCTAGCTGGTGGATATTGATAAGATATTTGTCCAATGTATACATCATTTATCCAAATTTTTATAGAATCTGTTACTCTACCAAAATCTATATAACATTCTTTTACATTTCTTATATTTGGATGAGCTATGGTAATAAATTTTTTATACCAAACAGAACCAAATTTAATTATTTTAGAATTATCAAGTAATGTAGTAGTTTTAGTAGTATATTCTTCAAATTCATCATCATCAAATTCATCATCATCAAATTCATCATCATCAAGCTCATCAGAAACTTTAAAATAAGTAATCTCATGCCAATCATTTAAAATACCTTTGTCATTTTTCTCTAATTCTTCATGCCATTTTGTTACTCTTTTTTGATTTTCTTCTTCTATTTTTGCTACAAGATTATTATCTTCATATGGTAGAAATTTTTCATATAAATCTGGATAATTTTTAATTATTTCTTTTGGTAGCCATGCTTCAACAGGTGTACCACCAGCAGCTATATTTATTAATCCAATAGGGGTATCTTTTAAAAGATTAAGTTCTAAATATTTCTTTGCAAAAAAATACGGTACAGCAAACATATTAAGTAAATCATCACCCATTGCTTTTGTCCATTCGCCTTTTGCATAAGGCTCTTTATGAAAACCGTATTTTTTCTCTATATGAAATGCATGTATTCTAATATCTTCGTTTATAAATTTGTCAAGCAGTGGTTTTGTACGGCTTAAAGGTTGTTCCATATTTGACTGACCAGCACATAGAAATACCAATCCCACATATGTATCAATATTTATTTCTTCATCTTCACTTTTTATATTTAATGTATAAGGGCCTCCTTCTTTAGCTGGCCATATTTCTAGGTGTATTTCAAAATCTCCATGTTCATTAGACATTACCTCATCTGGTGATCTATCTGAAAGAATGCTATTATTTTTTTTATCTAATAATTTAATACTTACATTTGTGTGTTTTTTTGTATTTCCCCAAATTTTAGCTAAAGGTTCTATTACCATACCATCACTAAAAATACTTGGCAATTTTAAATATTTTGTACTCAAGGTGTGATTTCTCCTATTCTAAGATTATGTGTAATTATTAATATATCTTTTATACTAGTATAATACCATATTTCTAACCAATATTATTGAAAAATTCAAAAAATATTTATTAATATTGGTATACTTATAAGTTAAGTATAAAAAAGAAAAGACATGCTTTATCTTTTGCTTTAGTAACTCATATTCCTCTTCTTCTTACTTTGTAATCTTCTCTTGACTTATATTCTATTACCTGAATTATTTACTTTCATGCTTTGAAGTACCTTATAAAAAAGAAAGTTTGCAAAAATAAGTATTTTATGCTATTATTACACGACATTTTATTTAGAACCCACACATAACTATCGTTAAAAAATAGGTGCCAATTAAATATTGGTATTTTTTAAGCAAAGATATTATGGAGGTAAAACCTAGGAGGAAACAATGGGAAATCTCATTTCAATGAAACAATTATTAGAAGCAGGTGTTCACTTTGGTCATCAAACAAGAAGATGGAATCCAAAAATGAGCAAATATATTTTTGCAGAACGTAATGGTATATATATTATAGATTTGCAAAAAACAGTAAAAAAGTTTGAAGAAGCATATCATGCAATGTCTGAAATAGCAAGCGAAGGCGGAGATATACTTTTTGTTGGTACAAAAAAACAAGCACAAGATTCCATAAGAGAAGAAGCTGTAAGATGCGGTATGTACCATGTTACAGAGCGTTGGCTTGGTGGTATGCTTACCAATTTTAAAACAATAAAAGGTCGTATAGCTAGACTTAAAGAGCTGGAAAAAATGGAGGAAGATGGAACATTTGACTCTTTACCAAAAAAAGAAGTGTTAGGTCTACTAAACGAAAAAAATAAGTTAGAAAAAAATATTGGTGGTATAAAAGAAATGAAAAGACTGCCAAGTGCTTTGTTTATAGTAGATACAAAAAAAGAAGCTATAGCAATAAAAGAAGCTAGAAGTCTTGGTATACCTATAATAGCTATAGTAGATACAAATTGCGACCCAGAAGAAGTAGATTATGTAATACCGGGAAATGACGATGCAATACGTGCAGTTAAACTTGTAGCGTCCAAAATGGCAGATGCGATACTTGAATCAAGACAGGGCGAAGCTTTCGATACTGGTGAAAATAGTGAAAATGTAAGTTTTGAAGATGAAGTCTTTGAGTTTACAGAAAATAAAGAAGAAGTAAACGAACAAGAATTTTAAAAATTTAGAATATTAAAACAAATTAATTTTGTTGAAAGGAATACTAAAAATGGTAACTAGTGCAGCTATTAAACAGCTAAGAGAGCTTTCTGGAGCAGGAATGATTGACTGTAAAAATGCTCTTACAGAAGCAAATGGCGATATTGAAAGAGCTACAGAAATTTTGCGTGAAAAAGGTCTTTCTGCTCTTGCAAAAAAATCGGGAAAAATAGCTACAGAAGGTCTAAGCTACGCACGTGTAGAGAACGGCAAAGGTATTATTGTAGAAGTAAATAGTCAAACAGATTTTGTTGCAAAAAACGAAATGTTTATAAATTTTGTAGAAGGTGTTATTAAGCAAATAGCAAATAGTAGTGCGACTACTACAGAACAATTATTACAAGAACCTTGGATATTGGATAAATCTATTACTGTAGAACAAGAACTTTCTGGGAAAACTGCAATAATAGGTGAAAAATTAAATATTAGAAGATTTGAAAAAATAGAATCAAACAACACAATAGTTAATTATATACACGCCGGTGGAAAAGTTGCTGTTTTGGTAGAGTTAGCGGGCAATAATTCCGAAAAACTAATAGAAGCAGGTAAAAATGTCGCTATGCAAATAGCTGCAATGAACCCACAATTTTTAGACAGAAGTGCCGTTTCCCCAGAGTTTATAGAAAAAGAAAGAAAAATATTAACAGAACAAGCATTAGCAGAAGGCAAGCCTGCAAATATAGTAGAAAAAATGATAGAGGGTCGTTTAAGTAAAAACTTAAAAGAGTTATGCTTACTAGACCAAGAATATGTAAAAGATAGTAACTTTACAATAGAAACATATTTAAAAAGTGTTTCCAAAGAATTGGGTATCGAAGTATCTATAAAAAAATTCATACGTTTTGAAACAGGTGAAGGTATGGAGAAAAAAGAAGAAGATTTTGCAGAAGAAGTAAAGAAAGCTATGGAAGGTAATTAAATAAAACCCCCAAAAATCTATATTGTTTAGATTTTTGGGGGTTTTTATATTCTATTTTTTATTTAAAACAAAATCGCTATCAAAATCTATTTCTAATGTATCATTTTCTACTATATTTCCTTTTAATACAGCTTCTGCAATCCTATCTTCTATTTTGTTTTGTATTGCACGTCTTAGAGGTCTTGCTCCATATGTTACATCGTACCCCTCTTTTACAAGCTCTTTTATTGCATTTGTAGTTAAATTTAAAGATATTCCCATATTTTCATTAACTCTTTTTATTACTTCAGAAAGCATTCCTTTTGCAACTTTTTCTATTTCTTCCTCCGTTAAAGGATGGAAAACTATAATATCGTCTATTCTATTTAAAAATTCTGGTCTAAAGATATTTTTTATTTCACTCATTACACTCTTTTTCATATCTTGATATGTTTTCTCAGAATCTGAATTAGATGTAAAACCTAATTTTTTAGGATTTATAATATTTTTTGCACCAGCATTACTTGTCATTATTATAACAGTATTTTTAAAATTAACTTTTCTACCTTGGCTATCTGTTATATGACCATCTTCAAGTATTTGTAATAGTGCATTAAAAACATCTGGATGAGCTTTTTCTATTTCATCGAAAAGAATTACAGAATATGGCTTACGTCTTACTTTTTCTGTAAAATGCCCACCATCATCATATCCAACATACCCCGGAGGTGAACCTATTAGCTTACTTACTGTATGCTTTTCCATATATTCACTCATATCTAGCCTTATAATAGAATCGTCCGAGCCAAATAAGGAATTTGCCAAAGCTTTAGATAATTCTGTTTTACCAACACCAGTAGGTCCAAGGAACAAGAAAGAACCAACAGGACGCTTTGGGTCTTTTAGACCTACTCTACCACGCCTTATTGCTCTTGATACACTTTTTACAGCTTCTTCTTGTCCTATAATACGATTATGAAGAGTATCTTCTAAATTTATTAGTTTTCCTGATTCTTCTTCTTGTAGTTTTTTCACTGGGATTCCAGTCCACTCTGTTACTATATTTGCTATTTCTTCTTCATCTACTACGGATGCACTACCACTACTTTTTTGTGCCCATTCATTTTTTTCTTGTTCTAGTTTTTGTCTTATTTCTTTTTGTTTTTGTCTTATTACACCTGCATATTCATATGCTTCCGTTTTTACTGCTTCTTCTTTTTCTTTTTCTAATTCTTCTATTTTATCTTCTAAAATTTTTATATTTGGTGGTGCTGTGTATGTCCTTAGTCTAACTTTTGATGCACTCTCATCTAATAAATCTATTGCTTTGTCTGGTAAAAATCTGTCTGTTATATATCTAGAAGAAAGAAGTACAGAAGCTGTTAATGCTTCATCTGTGATTTTTACGTTGTGGTGTGCTTCATATTTATCACGCAAACCTTTTAACATTAAAATTGCTTCTTCTTCACTTGGTTCTTCGACTCTTACCGGTTGGAAACGTCTTTCTAATGCTGCATTTTTTTCGATATACTTACGATATTCATCAAGTGTAGTTGCTCCCACAACTTGTATTTCACCACGTGCAAGAGATGGTTTTAAAATATTAGATGCATCAATAGAACCTTCGGCAGCTCCAGCACCTACTATTGTGTGTAATTCATCTATGAAAAGTATTATGTTCCCTGCTGTTTTTAGCTCATTTATAACTTTTTTTATTCTCTCTTCAAATTCTCCACGGTATTTACTACCTGCAACCATGGCACTAAGGTCTAAACTTACAACTCTTTTATCTTTCAAAAGCTCTGGTATATTACCCTGTATTATTTTTTGTGCTAAACCTTCAGCAATTGCTGTTTTACCAACACCTGGGTCTCCTACTAAAACAGGATTATTTTTTGTTCTTCTAGATAAAATTTGTATTATTCTTTCTATTTCTTTTTCACGACCTATAATGGGATCAAACTGGTTTTCTTTTGCATGGGCTGTAAAATCACGGCTAAATTGGTCTAGTGTAGGCGTGTTTGTTCTTGCTTGCGATTTTTTGGGATTGTAATTTGAAGAATGTCCACCATGCATACCGTGGTGCATATTTTGATTTGCATTTAAACCACCTTCCCCAAGTAAAAACATTACCTCATCGTATATTCTTTGAGTGTTTATTTTTAAACTAGAGAGTATCTTCATAGCAAGACTTTCTCTATCTCGTAAAAGTGCTAAAAGCAAATGTTCTGTACCAATATATCCAGTACCCATATTTATTGCTTCTTGCATACTGGTTTCAAGTATTCTTTTTGTTCTTGGTGTAAAATCTTGTGGGGTATTAATAGATGGTGAAATACCTACAAGTTCATCTATTTTATTTTCTATAGTTTCTTCTGACAAACCTTGTTCTTCCAATGCCTTAAAAGCTACAGAATCTTTAACTTTTATTAGTGCTATAAGTATATGTTCTGTACCTACATAAGTATGTCCATATTCCATACTAGCAGATTTTGCTGTTTCAATTACTTCTTTCGATTTTTGTGTAAACTTTCCTTGCATAAAACTTTTCTAACCTCCAAATTTGTAGAGTTTTTTTACTGAAAAATGCAAATTATAAAACAAATTATTGTTAGCAATTAGCTTTAGTGATTGCTAATTGCTTTAAAAGTAACATATATTATTTTTTATGTCAAGTTTATTTTTAAATTTACAAAATATCTAAAAAATTCAATTCAAATTATAAAAGATAATATATATAAAGATAGTATGCCCGGTATTCCCAAAAGCCCAACAATAAACATTGTTATAATATTAATCCCAACAAAAAGTCCAAATGGAGCAAGAAAAAAATTTAAAGCAAATATAACACCAGTACCTAAGACTGATTGTATTAGCAATTTTAAAAGAAATATTGTTAATTTCGGTATAAATAAAATTATAGCTATACCAAGTATAGTAAGTACTATTTCTATACTAAACCATGTAGGCATATATCCTCCTTTTTTCAAAACATTTTTATTATGCTCAAAGTAAAATTATTAAAAAATTTAAACTAAATTTTTGATTTTAAATATATATGTAACATTATATTTACTCACAAACTAAAATATTTTAGTTTGTGAGTAAATTTTGTATTACAATTTTGTAAATTAATAAATTGCTATATCTGCTGCAAGTCCTCTAGCTTTACAAAGCTGTAAATAAAATTGGTATTTCTTATTTATAGCTTGTACTTCGAAAATATAACTATCTATCAAAAGTGGTTCTGTTATTTCATCTAAACAAGCATGGATATATGTTAAATCTTCCTTTAATGTTTCTAGTATTTCCAATATTTCTAAATCTTCTTGTAATATATGACTGTTTATTTTTCTAAGTTTTCGACCACTTTTTATAGGTCTTCTTTTTTCTTCTATTATCCTACTCGTATCTATAGCATGCATTTTTTCCTCCACAATTATATTAATTAGCAAAAAGAAATTCACTTTTGCTATAACGGTATGTTGGTATATTTTACGATTTAATTAAGTTATAAATTAAATATAGTCATTTTTTGGTAAACTTATTCAAGTATTATTAATTTTAAGAAACATTAAATTTTTCAAATTTCAAATCAATATAAAATTTTCATTTTATTGAAAATACTAATTGTAATATGGTATACTAAATTCAGTGCTTTTATTTCGTAAAAGTAACTGAATCTACCGAATTTCTTTTCGGTACGATTTGCTTAATCTTTAATAAAATTATAATTTACTTAATTTATAGGAGAATCTGTTAATGAAAATTTTTGAAAATTATACAAAAGAAGAAATAAAAAAGAGAATTTTACAAAATATAAAAGTTTTATCTAAAAAACACGTAGAAGATGCAACTCCATTAGAAATTTATCAAGGTGTTGCAAGTGCTGTTTCGGAATTTTTAACAGATAGATGGATAAACACTAGTGATAAATATTATAAAGATGATGTAAAAATTGTATATTATCTTTCTATGGAATTTTTAGTTGGAAGATTTTTAGGAAATTCTATTCTAAATCTTTCTTTGTACGATGAAATAAAAGAAATTTTAGACGAAATAGGTATAGATTATAACCTAATAGAAGAACAAGAAGGGGAGCCTGGTCTCGGAAATGGTGGTCTTGGACGTTTAGCGGCTTGTTTTATGGATAGTATTTCTACACTTAATTATCCTGCCTATGGCTGCGGTATTCGTTATAATTATGGAATCTTTAAACAAGATATAATAAATGGCTATCAAGTGGAACTTCCAGATAGTTGGCTAAAGAATAGAGATTTATGGGGTATTAAAAGAAACGAATACACAACAGAAATTAAATTTTTTGGACATATAAAATCAGTACAAAAACCTAACAAAGAAATTAAATATATTCATGAGGGGTATCAATCTGTATCTGCTGTACCTTACGATTATCCTGTTGTTGGATACGATTCTGAAACTATAAATACACTTAGACTTTGGGAAGCAGAAATAAAAAATGATTTTGACTTACAGGCATTTAATCAAGGAAATTATTTTAAATCTGTAGAAGAAGAAACTTTTGCCAAAAAAATATCAAATGTATTATATCCAGCCGATGAATTTTATGAAGGAAAAGAATTAAGATTAAAACAACAGTATTTTTTTGTTAGTGCTACACTACAAACTGTTCTCGAAAGATTTTATAAAAAAAATAAAGATTTTAATCTTTTACCATCAAAAGTTTGTTTTCAACTAAATGATACCCATCCAAGCATGGCTGTGCCAGAACTTATGCGTATTTTGATAGATGATTACGAACTTTCTTGGAACAAAGCATGGGATATAACTATTAAAACTTGTGCATATACAAACCATACTTTAATGTCCGAGGCATTGGAAAAATGGCCTGTAGATTTGTTTGAAAATTTGTTGCCAAGAGTTTACATGATAATAGAAGAAATAAATAAAAGATTTTGTACAGAAATATATATAAAGTATCCACAAGATACTAGTAAAAAAATAAACAATATGGCAATTATTTTAAATGGTGAAATACATATGGCTAGACTTGCCATAGTGGGTAGTTTTTCTATAAATGGTGTTGCTGCTCTTCATACAGAAATTTTGAAAACAGATGCCCTAAAAGATTTTTACAATATGACACCAGAAAAATTTAATAATAAAACAAATGGTATAACACAAAGAAGATGGCTTTTAAAATCTAATCCACATCTTGCAAGTTTTATAACAAAAACAATAGGCAAAGATTATATAAAAGATTTATCTAAGTTAGAAGGCTTATTAAAATATACAAATAACAAATCTTTTACAGATGAATTTAGAAAAATAAAGCAAAACAATAAAATAGAGTTATCAAACTATATAAAAAAAGAGATGAACATATCTGTAGACCCAGATTCTATTTTCGATATCCAAATAAAGCGTTTACATGAATACAAACGCCAGCTTATGCTTGCACTATATATTTTAGATTTGTACAATAAATTAAAATCAAATCCAAATTTAGATATAGTGCCACGTACATTTATATTTTCTGCAAAAGCTGCTGCAAGTTACCACAAGGCTAAACTTGTTATAAAACTTATAAATCAAATAGCATATTTGATAAATAATGATATTTCTATAAAAGGGAAGATAAAAGTTATTTTTGTAAAAAACTACTCTGTTTCTATAGCAGAAAAATTAATACCAGCTGCAGATTTGAGTGAACAAATATCTACAGCAAGTAAAGAAGCAAGTGGAACAGGTAATATGAAATTCATGTTAAATGGAGCTTTAACAATAGGTACAATGGATGGTGCAAACGTAGAAATTTTCGAAGAAGTTGGAGATGAAAATATATTTATATTTGGTATGAGTGCAAAAGAAGTTATAGATGAATATAATAGAGGGACATACAACCCATTAGATATTTATAATGCAAATGAAAATATAAAACTTATATTAACACAACTTATAAATGGCACTCTAGACTTCAACGAAAGAGAACTTTTTAGACCTATATATGATTCTTTGCTAAATGGATACGGCGGTTCAAGACCAGATGCTTACTTTATTTTAAAAGATTATGATAGCTATTATAAAGCACAAAAATTGGCAAATGATAAGTTTTTAGATAAAGAAGCTTGGACAAAAAGTGCTATTATAAATGTTGCAAAGAGCGGTAAATTTTCTAGTGATAGAACAATTAAAGAATATGCAAGAGATATATGGAATATAAAACCTGTTAAATAGAAGCTAGTTTATAAATATAAAGCAAAATAATAAGTTTAATTTTGCTTTATATTAACTTTTATTAAGACAATGAAATAGATGCATAGATTAAATTAAGTAAATAAATGAATAAAAGGAGTAAAAAAATGAAATACGATATATATGTAGATAATGCTGCGACAACAAAAATGTCGGATGAAGTATTGTCTACTATGTTGCCTTTTTTTACAGAGAATTATGGAAATGCTGCTAGCACTCATAAAATGGGTAGTTTTACAAGAAAATCAATAGACAATGTAAGAAATATAATATCCGAAGCTATAGGAGCTAGTAATCCTAATGAAATATATTTTACAGGAACAGGAACAGAGGCAGACAATTGGGCTATAAAAGGTATTGCTTTTGCAAATAAAAATAAGGGAAATCATATAATAACAACAAGTATAGAACATCATGCTATTTTGCATCCGTGTGAAGATTTAGAAAAAAACTATGGTTTTGAAATAACATATTTAAAAGTTAAAGAAAATGGAATTATTGATATAGAGAATTTAAAAAATGCTATAAAACCTACAACAATATTAATATCTGTAATGTTTTGCAACAATGAAACAGGTGCAATACAGCCAATTAATGAAATAGGTGCTATTGCAAAACAAAACAATGTATACTTTCATACAGATGCTGTACAAGCTCTTGCTTACATACCGATAAATGTAGAAAGTATGGGAATAGATTTACTTTCACTTTCTGCACATAAATTGTATGGACCAAAGGGAATAGGAGCTTTGTATGTATCTAACAATGTAAAAATAATACCTATTTTACATGGAGGTGGTCAAGAACGTCATAGGCGTGCTGGAACCCAAAATGTACCTGCTATTGTTGGCTTTGGAGAAGCTGTAAGGTTAGCAAAAGAAACACAGTTAAACGAAGTAGAAAGGCTAAAAAAACTTACAAAAAAGCTAATAAAAGGAATTACAGAAAATATACCAGCTACTAAAATAAATGGTGATGAAACAAATCGTATGCCACATATTGTAAATATAACTTTTAGCTTTATAGAAAGTGAAGGATTACTTATGTTTTTGGACAACAGGGGTATAACTGCATCCGGTGGCTCTGCTTGTTCTTCTGGTAGTTTCGAACCAAGCCATGTGCTTACTGCAATGGGTGTTAGCACACATGAAAGCCACGGCTCTCTTAGAATATCGCTAGGAAGATACAATACAGAAGAAGATGTAGATATTATAATTAAGGAGTTACCAACAGTTGTAAGTCAGTTAAGAAAACTATCTCCTGCATACAAAAAATATCTTAATGAAAATAGCTAATATAAGAAAAAATTAAAAAGGAAAATATGAACAGTTTTAGAATTATTCCTAAAATAGATGAGCTTCTTAATGACAAGGATATAGTAATTGCAAAAGAAAACTACTCTAAAAAGGTAGTAACAAATATTTTGAGGCTTGAAACGGAGTATTTAAGAACTCTTATAAAAAATAATGAAATTCAGATAAATACAAAGCAAAGTGCTATAGACTTTTTGAAAACGGCTGTTTTTGCAAGATTACAAGAACAAAAAAATAATAGGCTAAAACCTGTTATAAACGCTACAGGTATAATAGTTCATACAAATTTAGGTAGGTCTCCATTATCAAAATTTGCTATAGACCGAATAAACGAAGTAGGGAGCGACTATAACAATTTAGAATACAATATAGATACAGGAATTCGTGGGAGTCGTTTATCGTATATAGAAAATATTTTAAAAGAATTAACAGGAGCAGAGAGTGCAGTTGTAGTAAATAATAATGCAGCTGCTATATACATTGTATTAAATAGTCTTTGTAAAAATAAAGAAGTTATAATATCTAGGGGAGAGCTTGTCGAAATTGGTGGTTCTTTTAGAGTCTCAAATATAATAGAAGAGAGTGGCTGTATTTTAAAAGAAGTTGGAACAACAAATAAAACAAAAATATCCGACTATAAGAACAATATAACCGAAAATACTTCAGCTTTTTTAAAAGTACACAAATCTAACTTTAAAATAATAGGATTTACTGCTGAAGTATCTTCTGAAGAAATGGTAAAAATAAAAAATGATAATATTATAGTAATAGAAGATGTAGGTTCTGGTATTTTAATAGATTTATCTAAATATGGTATAAAAGGAGAAAAAACTGTAAAAAAAGTAATACAAGATGGTGTAGATATAGTAACATTTTCTGGAGATAAAGTTTTAGGTGGTCCTCAAGCTGGAATTATAGTAGGTAAAAAAGAATATATCTCTAAAATAAAAGAAAACCAAATGTATAGAACAATGAGACTAGATAAATTGTGTCTTATTGCACTTGAAGCTACTCTTATTCAATATATAAAAGGCGAATATATGGATATTCCTGTTATAAGAAATATGATTACACCAAAAGAAAATATTTTGGAAAAAGCAGAAAAACTATATTCATTATTAAAAAACAATGAAAAAATTCTATGTTATATAGATGAAAATGAAGCCATGTTTGGTGGTGGAGCATTGCCTGATGAATTTATAAAAAGCTATGCAGTTTTTATAAAACCTTTATACATTAGTGTTGCAAGCCTTGAAATATATCTTAGAAATTTACAAATTCCTGTTATTTGTGTAACAAAAAATGACCATATTGTTTTAGATTTACGAACGGTAGAAGAAAAATATTTTGATTATTTACAAAAGTCTTTTTTGGAGATTTGAAGTATTTACCGCAAAAAAATCATCAAATGTTTTAAAAGATTTGATGATTCTTTTGGGTATGTACCCAAAAGAAGTTGAGCATCTTTATCTAGCTTTACTAAGTAAAACTACTGATTTAATTATTTTTTAATTTTCTAAAGAAAGCTCTCTCATTCTTTTATTAAAAAACATCAAAATACTAAAAAATATATAAGTAGAGCCAAATAATATAAAAAACAAAGATAAACTTATATGTTCTGACATAATACCGAAAAATAAAGAACCTAGAGGCATTATACCTACAGAAATTGTATACATAGCTTGTCTTATTTTACCAAAATGTTCTTTTGGTATTATAGCTTGGTCTACTGGTGTACCAGTTATATGAGTAGAACCCCAAAAAACACCAGCTATAGCCAATATTATTAATATAGAAAAGTCTTCTACAAATAAAAATGTCAAAGCAAGTGATAAACCTAATAAAAATCTTAATAATATATTTTTTTTACCTAAAGGTATATTTTTAAATAAAACTCTTGTAACAAATACTGCACCTACAAGACCACCAAAAGACATAATAGAACCTAAAAGACCAAGTATAAATGGGCTGTTATGATAACTTGCTATAATAGCAAAATATATAGGTACTCCTGCAAAGAATATATTTAATAAAGAGCCTTCTATAAGTATTAAAGTTAGTAAATTGTCTTTGAACAAATATTTAAAACCAATAAAAATGCTTTCCTTTTTCTTATTTGTTCTATCTATTTTAACATCTTTTTCAATTTTTAAGTCTTCCAAATTTTTATAAAATAAAGTAGCTATAAAATGAGTTATAATACTAGATATTAGTATGTATATATGAAGTATATGGTTCATTAAAAAACCTATAACTGGATTAAATAAATTAGAGCCTATATTTCTTGCCATATAATTATAAGAACTGACTTTTTCTAAATCTTTTTTTTCTACTGCTTTTTGAGTATATGCATGTTTAACTGAATATGTAGGATTTTCTATAATTCCTAGAAAAAATACGATAATAGATAAAACAAGAGGTAAATTAAAACCAAGATACATATTAAATAATAGAGCTAATGTAAACATTATTTTTATTATCATTGCTCCTAATTCGGTAAAAACAAGAATTTTTTTGTTAGAAACCCTATCTACTAAATTACCAAATAAAAAAGCAAACAAATCGGAAGCTCGCATTGCTGCATAGTAAACTCCAACCCAAAATATACCGTTTTCATGCTGTGTAATAGCCCATACTACTACTAAAGAAGATAAAGCACCACTTAAATTACTAATAGAATCTCCAAAAAGCAATTTTGTAAAATTTTTATTTATTAGCATAGTACACCACTTTTAATAATATCTAAAATACAATCACTTTTTATTTGTTTTATTATATTCACAATTTCTTCAATACTCAAATTTTCTTTTATAAATGTAGAGGATACATAAAATTTGTTAAATTCTCTTAAATACGGGTCGTTTAAATATAAAAATAATATAAAACCTTGTTTTTGCTTTTCTATTGTTTCTGTGTCTATAGCTTTATATTTTATACTTTCTTTTTCAAAATATTTACGACTTTCTTCATTTGTTTCTATAAGAACATTGCTAAGAGATGTAGATGCATCGTATACAAATCCTTCATTTTTGAAATTTTTATTTATAATTTTTAATAATTTGTTATAATAGCAATGTTCAAAAAGGTGCATTTCTGTTGTTGTAAAATCTTTTGGCTTTAAAAAATTACAATATATATAATTTATCATATAGTTTTATCCTCCATATTTAGAACTCCATTTTCTCCAATATAATAAGAAAAAGCATTGCTTTGTAAATTATACAAATCTATATGATGAATTATTCCATCTCTTAAAATATTCAGTTTTGTAAGATAATAAAAAGCATTTAGAGTTGCAAAGCTACCGGCTATATTTGCTACCATAGGTATTACTGCATTATCCCATTTCCAAAAATCATTTTTATCTACATTTTTACTATCAAAATGATTATTTATTATATTATCTTTAGTATTAGTATAGCTATGTGTATTATCTTTAAAAATGGAATGGCTAATTATTGTACTTGCATAACCTCCTAATATTCTTGGAATTTTTGTTATACTTGTATATTCTTCCATGATTTCAAGCACATTATCTGGTTTGTCTATACAACAAATAACAATGTCGAAATCAACTTTTATTTCTAAAATATCACTTAATGTTTCTATTTTTTTGTTTATTATGTTAATAGATATAAAAGGATTTATTCTGTTTAGATGATTTTTCAAGGCTTCTACTTTTAGTTTTCCGATATCTTCGTAAAAAAAGTTTTGTCTATTTAAATTACTTGTATCTACTACATCATAATCTACAATTGTTACACTACCTATACCTAATCTAACTAGGTTTATCGCATTTATAGAACCAGTACCACCAGCACCTAAAAGTAATACTTTAGAATTTTTTAAAATATTCTGTACTTCCCAGTAATTATAATAAATACCTTTTATATCTATCCATGAAAAAAAGTTTATATTTCGTGAATAATATTCGTATTCCTCTTTTGAAAAATCAAATATTTTTTCATTTTCTTGTATTACACCATTTTCAAGTAAACTTTCTAAAATTTCTTCACACAATTCATTATCTAAATCGAATTTGTTTTTTATGTCTTCAAAAGAATTTTTTCCGTTTAAATATTTCAAAAATTCTAAAAAGAACTCAGGATTATCAACTTCTAAATCTCTTGCAATATTTTGTTGAAAACCGCCTATAGATATAGCATTTCCTTTTTCATTAATATAAGGAATTAGCATAGGTTTTGTCATAGGAAAATTAAATTTCATAAATAAATTATAACTAAACTAACATTTATAACTGTCCAATGCTATATTGGACAGTTATTTCAGATTTAATAACTAGTTATTAATGGTCGTGGCTTCTCATAGAAAAATCCATTTTTTTAACAACAGCTTTTTTAACAGGTGTTAGTTTCATGATATGTTCTCCCCTCTATTTTATTTTTGATTGTATGTAAACAAAACAATAATTGTTTTTTATTTGGGGCTTGCTATAGCAAGCCCCAAAGGGGTAACCCCTTTGGTTTGAAATCTACCTACAAATTCAAAAAGGCTGTCCACCTAAAATCATTTCTTGTTCGATGTCTACTTTCATAATATAACATATTTTTTACACTATGTCAACTATTTTGTTTTAAAACATTAGACCTCCTCGGAAACTAAAAACCATGTTCAAAATTAATAATGGCACAAATAAGAGAAATTCTTAGATTAAAACGTTTAAGACGATTACGATAAGTATTAGAAACACATTTAAAAACTTTGATTTTAGCAATTATGTTTTCTATAAAAATACGTTCTTTAGACAAAGTTCTGTTAAATTCCTTTTGTTTTACAGAAAGCGTATTTTTCTTAGATTT